>CEQW01003343.1_pt1 | contig 65749 bp, 72 predicted proteins | sample 530891 | NCBI WGS metagenome assembly CEQW01 (sample SAMEA2621066, study PRJEB7988) | marine metagenome | biome: marine biome (ENVO:00000447); feature: surface water layer (ENVO:00002042); material: "saline water (ENVO:00002010), including plankton (ENVO:xxxxxxxx)" | depth 5 m
ATAGCCATCAGCATTTCATGTTCAGGGGAGCCTCTGTCTATTTTTTTGTTGTTTACAGGGTTCAACCAATAGCCTTCAACTGCTTCTCCAGTATTTGGATCTTTTACTTGCTTATAAATAAAAATTATTTCTTTGCCATTTTTGTCTTTAAATCCAGGTAACTTTGCTTTGTCTCCGTCTTTCAACGGTTTTGCATTATCTTGATCTTTTAGTATGTCATCTATAGTACGTTGTATATTTTCTTCTCTGTGGGTTACTAAAAGTTCTGAAGTTCTATTTCCTTGTTCATCAAATCCAGAAAAGTTCATTAACTTTTTATATGTTAAAGCATCTTCAGTTGGATCTATTCTGATTAGATTACCATCAGGCACTATTCTGAACCAATTTCCTTCAGTACCAACTGCTGTTTTGGGTTTTGCATTTACCCATTTTTTTAAATTTATGCCGTTTGCTCTTCCGTTTACAGGAAAATTTACAAACTGTAATTGCTTAGTATCTGGATTTATTTCTGTTTCGCCAGGGTAAACTGTTTTGTAAAAATCTCTTCTTGCAGATTCGAATTCTGCACTTAGATATTTTCCACCTATCCAAATATGATAGTTGCCTGGTCGGTCAAGATTACCTCTTGTATCAAATCCTATATAGAAAAACTTTTGTATTATTTGATCTAAAGCATCACCTGTATAACCTAAAAAGTATCTTTGTGGAATAGATTCTATTCCCATAGATTCAGCATTTCTCCAATTGGGTTCTGATTTTACTAAAGAATTATAGGAACTTGCAGGAGCATTACGGTCCATTCTTCCGTCACTGACATTAAGTAGACGTTCAATATTGTCCGCAATGGCTTCTTTTATAACAGGTTTAGTGAAATCTTCAAGTAGCATCTTTCTGTTCTCTCTGAGATTCTTTTATTATTTTAGTAATACCTCTGGAGAACTTTCTAACGTCTTTGCCCTTGATACTGTTTACCAGTCTGTTAGTTAAGTCTTTTGCTGTTTTTTCATCGAAATAAGTTTCGATTTGCTCTATTAAATTGATAGCACTATTGATAACATGCTCTCCCCTATTAGAGACCACATGGTTTCTGTCTCTGTCGACAGAGATTTGATTAAGTTCCTCTAATATACTGCGGGTTTTCTTCACGTTATCTCCAGAAAAATATTATCTATAATGCTATTTATCATTATAAGTCGGTTTTCTTCAGGAACTCTCGCATGTTCATCGTTTGTTCTATTGTGCTTGTTTGCTCTGGATCTTCTGTTTTTATTGAATTGCTACGTTTTAGTTGATCAACTAAATTGTTTGTAGTAACTGTCATTGCATCTTCTTCATCTTCTCCCAAGTCTTCAATCCTCAATGTATCAGGATCAAAACTGAGATCTACTTTTGTGCCAACACCACTACTACTTCTAGTTTTCATAAACTGTATTTGATATCTGCCTTTTTCTCGCATAGCATTACTTGTAAATATACCCACAACATTATCTGCTGTTTGCACTTTACTAATACCACCTGCTATGTGATGATGATCAAATTCTATTTCTTCTACTGCTCCTCTGTTTAACTGTGATGCTGTAACAAATAATAAGTCTCTTTCTACTGCTAAATTACGCAACTCCTCAGATACATACTTGTCTTTAATAAATAAATCGCCGCCACTTACACGTTGACTTATAGGCATCATTAAATCCAAATAATCAACAAGTAAACAATCAACTTTTTCGCCACATTGTATTTCATACTCACGTAAAAATGTTCTTATATCATTTGCGTTTACACCGTTAGGCATTTGTTTTACCCTAAGTCTGCCGGCACCTTTTGCCTTCATACGCACTTTTAAATCCACATCATCAATGTTTTTCATTATTTCTTTAGTACCAAAGCCACTTATCATGGCATCAAGACGCATACTAATTAACTGCTCACTTAACTCTAAACTTATATATACAACATTATAACCTGCTTGTACCCAATTTACTGCAAAGTTCTGTAAAAATAAACTTTTACCTGCACCACTACCACCTGCAAAAATTGTCATTTCACCTCTGTTTAAACCACCATACAGTTTCTGATCTATGCCTTTCCAGCCTGTACTAACTGCACCTGCCTGTTTCTTAATCCATTCCAATCTCTCTTTAGGATTTTCAAAGTAATCTAATCCTAAATCTTTCACAAGTCCTACCTGACTTGCATCTTTAATTTTGTTTTCCACAGTACCATAATCTTGTTTCTCTAACAAGTCTGTACTTTCAATTATTGCTTCTTCTAATGCTTTATGTCTACAGAATGTTTCAAATTCATTCATAAACCATTCATGATGATCTGGAGTTACATTTGGAATAGGCTCCAATGTTACACCTGCAACTGCACTAACTTGCTCAGGTGTGGGAATAGCATTGTGCTTTGTACTATGACTTACAAATAAGTCAACTGCTTTTCTGTATTTTAAATTAAAATAATCAGGCTTTACAATATTTTGACATCTTGCAAATAAGTCAGGATCGCTTAATAAAAATCTTAAAAATAATTCCTGTGTTTCTTCTGTATATGTTTTTATATCTACCATCTTTTTTCTATCTCATTTATTATATATCTTGCCACTAAACTGTGACCTATTTCGTTTGGATGTGGATCACTTTGATGAATTATATGTTCTCTTGCGACATTAGATATTGGCAAAATAAAATTACTAGTATCAAATACAGGAAAATTTAATCCATTAAAAGGCTGATCATCTCTTCCAGAATACTCAAATACATTTGGCATACATTTATTACTCATGCCTGTAATCAAATATTTAATATTTTTATGTTTGCATAATTCTATAAAAGTGTTTACCATATTATATAATTCAAATATCCCTTCTTGTTCTGTTCTTGTAAGGAAAACTGTAGGCATTATAAGTCTAATAAAGAAGTCTTCTACTTCTTTTACTACATCTGCTGTTTCCTGTAAAACTCTATCCTCTGTAAAATGCATATCCTTTATAATACCTATCCAGGCACCATACTTTTCATAAAAAAGTTCAAATCTTACAGGATCAGATAATTGTAATACAAAAATCCAATCATCTAAATTTTCAGTTTCATTTATAAAGTCTGTAGTTTGCCTAAATAACCTATGATTACTTCCACCCTCAATAGCATTATTAACTATTGTATCAAAGTAATCTACAGTACCATATTGCCCTTTTCTACAAAACGATGTCCAATTAACACAATCTGGTTTACCAAATTTTTTATTACCAAACAGTGATTGGTCTACTATTGTTCCTGCTGTAAAACTACAACCATTTGTATATAAATTCATTTAATGTCCATGATCTATGTGTATGCCAAACATTACACCCAAAAAGAAAACTATAGGCCCTAAAATTAATAAATCAACTACCCAATGTAATGCTATGGAAAGAGTTACAATTTCTTTCCAATGTATTTTACATACATGTTTCCAGTGATTTAATTTTTCTCTCATATCATTTTTGCCTTTACTTGTGCTTTTAATTTATTATCTGTAGCATGTTTAATAATACTTGCCACAGTAGCCAACCTTCCATATTTTAAAACTGCCTCATCGGCATCTTTTACATCATTACTCCAGGGAGGAAAACCCACTTCCCAACCTAACTCTAATGCCTGCTCAATCAATTCTTTACCTGCACTATCTCTATCTGGACATAGTATAACACGTTTACCTAATTTTTCAATCAAGTGTGCCTGCTCTGGAGTAACACTATTACCCTGTATGCTAACACCATCAAGTTGTATGGCATCAAATACACCCTCTGTAACAATAACTATTTCACGTTTACTGTCTGCAAATCTGTCAATATTAAAAACATAGCCAGGTTGTATTTTGTGTAGATACTTTGGAGTTTGTTTATTGGGAGGATTTACATGCCTTGCTGTCCAACCTACTAATTCATTATTGTAAGTAAAGGGGACAACCAATCTCTGCTTGTATAAACTTTCATCAAAGTATAGCAGTGGATATAGACCAAGTAGTCCCCTTTGAATTGCATATTGCTTAACATTATGTGTATCTGGTAAATCTTCTACAGCGACGGCTGTTTCTGGCAGTTTCTCCGTGTTAAATTTTTGTAGATTGTATATGTAATCAGATACTTCCTCTTGCTCTAAAATATCATTATATTTTAGTAATTCAATTTGTACTTTGTGTATGTCGCTTGTAGATACACCTAATGTTGTTGCTAAATCTTTATATTTTTTACCTAAAGCAGGATTAGGTGCCCAACCTGTTGTAAAGCCACAGTTAAAACAATTATAACTAATCCTTGCACCTGTAGTTATAAGTCCGCCTCTTTTTCTTTTATCATTACACATAGGACAATCCATAGTGATCCATCCACTAGGAGTTTTACTAGTTCTAACGGGTAAATTATCTAAAAGGAGGCGATGTACCTTTTCTACAAGAAAGTCTATATCCATACGGATATTATAACAAAAAAGTACAAAAAGTCAATTAGTTTCTAACCAGAATTTTATCTATGCTACCACTTGTAGGTGTATGCAATATTCTTAGCCAATTAGCATTTAATGTAAATGTTTTATGGTATATACTGCTTGAAGCAGATAAAGATATATTACTTTCTACATCAAACCAATCAGTACTTGCATCATCACTGTTAGGAGTATTTTCTATACAACTACCTTGTATTGTGATATTTCCTGTGTAGGCACTAGGATAAATTGCAATACTATGTAATGCATGGCTAAAGTTTCTATCTTGATTTCCAAAAAATGCACTTGTAGTAAATATGTTTGCAGGATCTCCAGAGCCTGTATTAGCAACCTGAGTAAATGTATTACCTAATTGTGTTTCCACAGGTTCCGATTTTGCTTGAGCGTCTATCTGAATTTGAAACTTAAGACCATTATTTTGATCTGCAAAAACAGGGTGCTCGTTGCCATCAGTTTTTACTCTAGTCACATATATTGTATATAAACCTTCATCAACATTCTGTAAATCTCCCTCATCTAAAATAAGTTTTACGCAACCAACATCACTTGTTTGCTCTAAAATTTTAGTAAAAATTCTTCTTTTAGTAGTTGGATTTATTAATGTTGCTGATAAAGTATCACTAAAAACGTTTTGTAACTTCCTATCTCTGTTTCTGATAGTAAATTTTATTTCATTGTAAATGCCTTTATGGGCAACTAATTTTCTATTATTCATTGGTCTGTTATCCACGTAGATTCCATAGGCGTCAACAACCAATTCAAAATTATCTTCATAAAGATACAGTCTGTGATCACCATATGTCATATTTTTTTACTCTTAATAATATACTATTTATCGTTTAACGGCATAAATACTTTTGTGGAGAAAGATAATTTAATAACAGAGACATCTGAGAAGTACCCTTTTTTAACTGGAATTACCTATGCAGGTCAAGAATATGTAGGTGTAGTTGTAAATCATGATAATACAATACTTACATTTTATGATATAGAAAAAATACCATCTAATAATGAAAGAAGACAGTTTTTAGAATTAGGGGAAACATGGTGGTGGGAAAGTAACAGACAATTACCTATTGATATATTTTTACATTATGAGATGAAACAGTTTCATAAATGCTTAAGAACATTTGTAATGAAAGATATAGAAGTTTTATTTGGTCCTATGACTACTTTACAAAATTTATTAAGAAAAAGAATAAAACGGCGTGGTGTTCAATTAGTAATTAAGCCTAAAGACTAAACCAACTGTTCACAAATCAAATTTAATTGTACAATAATTGCTAATGCATACCCATAACTATGACTTTTTTTAAAGAAGTAAGTATCGTTATTAGGCTTTATCCAAACATCATTAACAATTTGTTCCCAACTTTTACCTACTAGATGCCTTTTACCAGGCCTAATTATTGCTAGAATTACTGCTAAGTCCTCTAAACTTTTAGGAGGATATTGTTTTACGATATCAAAATGGTTGTTTATATGAAATAATTGCTCTACAACTTCCTGATGTTTCAATAACTCCCAAACAGGTTCTGTGGCAATAAGTCTATCTAAATGTTGCTCATCTACTACATCTTTATATATATGATTATTAAGAAAATCTACTTTAAACCATCCATCTTCTTCTGCTTGTTTGTGATCTATTGTACTATATCCTTCTAGTGGAAACTTAGAAATATTTTGAAAGTAAACACCAGTATTGTGTTTAGTAAACTTACTATCTTTTTCTATACTTGCAGGAGTAACATTGACTAACTTTAGGAAGTCATCTCTGTTACCCATATCAATATCTACATCAAAATCAATTTTCATTTTTACTCATCTTATGTAATAAATTTTTTGCTTTTGCTGTAAAACTAAAATTACAACTTACACTATATCTATAACTTTTTCCTAAAACAGGAGCAGTATAATGGCTTAACTGAGAAGGAAAAATAAACATATCTCCTTGTTCTGGTTGTACTTCTATAGAACTTTTACCAAAATCATTTTTTATAGAGTCAGCATATATAAAAAATAATTGTCCTTTCTGACTAGGTATTTGATCTGTTTTAAAATATTCTGCATCGTCATCTAAATAAATTTTAGGAAAAATTACACAAACTAAATCAGCACTATGTCTATGATCATGTAAAACAGTATTTTCCATATGTATTTGTTTGTTATACCATGCATCTGTCATTTCTAAAAAATTTGGTATTTGTTTAGATTCTACTGCTGACTTCCATAATCCTGCATCAATAAAAGTTAAATAATCTTCCATGTAATTTGATATTGTTTTACATAAATTTGTATTTTGTAAATACTCAGTTAAACTATTTTGCTCTCTAACATTTCCTAATAGTTTACTATTATGTGGCACTTGTGCTTCTAAACAGTAATTGTAAAGTGTTTTAGAATCTTGTTCAGATAATTTCACTTTTGCAACTTTAGGACCAAAATAATCTACTACTTTCATATTACTGCTTTTTAAATTTTCTTTCGCCTTTTGAATAACTATCCTCAGGATCAATTTCAGCATCTGCATTTTTAAATCGCATACGTTGTATAATGTCCCAATTTACTATACTAGGTTTCCATTCATTTGCAATACTGTCTATATCGTTTAAATCAAAACTTTCTTTTTTATCTTCACTCATATACCTGCTACCTCACATGCTTGTTTTACTTCAGCAACTTCTTCTTTATTTTGCACAAATAATTTCATCCAAAAATTTGCTTCTATTATATGTTGTATCATAACAACTTGCTCATCATTTAATCTTGTTAAAAGTGAATCTCCTGTTTCAGACAAATAAATTAACCATGGAGATATTTTTGCACTTCTAATATCATGTACTGCTCTTGGTGTGGAAACTTCTTTAAAATACTCCTGCCATTGTGTATCATGTTCTTTTGCCCAAGTATCTAAATACATAATATTCCTTTCTAATGCTTTCATACCAGGCTCTTTTTTTACATAAGTTAGTAAAAATTCATCATATAAACTGTCTTTGCTCCAGTCCTTTAATTTTTTACCTGTTTTTATTAACCATTCTGCAAACTGATCTGGCTGTAAATATTCATTTGTTAAACAACTTCTGCCAAATTTTACAAATCCTTCATAGTATTGGCTTTGTATAAACTCTTCCTGTGTTTTAGGATTTTTAGCAGTAGTATTCATTTCATAAAACATCTGAAACACCCTGTAGCCTAATCTTGTATGTGTTAGATCTTTGTCTGCCCAACGTCTCTTTTTAATACACATATGAGCGGCCAGTGTTCTTTCGCTCATAAAAGTCTTTCCACACCATTTACAAGTGTTACTTTCCGAAGATGTCTTTAATTGTTTTGTCATCGTATCCGTGTGCTACTGCAAATTCTGTTAATTCTTCCTTTGTATTAATATCTATCATATTGTTTATATCTTCTGCCTTCATATGTGGATATATATTATAGATAAATTCAAATATTTTATTTTTCTTTTTCCTGCTATTAGGCGGTTTTAAATAAGGATGAAATTGTATTTTACCAATACCACATGCACTCAATAAAAGCCATTGCAACTCAGGATGTTTACTTACTTCACTAAATTGATAATTAACAAGTTCATTAGTCATGTAAATGTAGTTTGCGGCATCTCTGCCTTGGACACTACTGCAATATCTCATCATCATCCAGGCACTAAAAGCCTTCTTTTGCTCATCACTTAAATTGTTATAAAAGTTTCTATCTTTTTTATCGATAGCCGCCATTATTTCTTTTAAAGGTATTTGTGGTTTCTTAGGCATTATTCTCCTTCAAACTCTATCAATGTTTCCACATTAAATCCTAAATCTTTTATCGCAACACTACCACCTAAATCTGGTAAGTCTACTAAAGCCAAAATAAGTATATTTTCTTTTGGAATATTCCAACATTGACATATTAAACTAGCGATTGCTTTTGCAGTACCGCCAGTTGCTATTAAGTCATCTATTATAACAATTTTATCTGAAACTGTCAAATTAGAGTTTTGTTGAATATGTAATTCATTACTACCATATTCTAAATCATAACTTCTTTGATATGTAGGATTAGGTAATTTACCAGGCTTTCTTGCTAAAATAAATGGCAACTCCATATCTCTGGCAATAGGAGAACTAAAAATAAATCCTCGACTTTCTATTCCAACAATTTTAGTTGCTTGAAACATCATACAATGTGCAGTCATTTCTATAAGTGCTTTATTAAATGCTTCTGTGTCTTCAAGTAAACTTGTAATATCTCTAAATTGTATTCCTTCTTTAGGAAAATTAGGAACAGTTCTAATTGCTTCTTTTATATCTTTCATATTAATTTTTCATTTTTAAATTTAGAATGTCTTCCCATTCTGCATATTCTACTTTGTTAAAACTATTTACAGGAAATTGTGGAGGTTCAATATGCATCCATCTCCTTCTTTTGTAAATTGTTTTTAACCAAACTTTTTTGCCACTTATTGTAATTTTAGGCCTAAATGCAAAAGTTTTTTTCCATTTAGAATATCTTAAATTTTTATCGCTGTTTATATAATCAGCAGAAACTGTTCCTTCAGGTCCAAAATAATTTGTTCCCATCATGTGTGGATACCTTGTATATGCAGGATGGTTAAAATTTGTATTTTGTGTTTTTCCTTTTGTAATGTTTTTTAATGATGTCTTGTTGTTTCCATCTTCTGTAATTATTTTCGCCATTCTCTCCTCCCCAACTTTTATTTAACTTTAGATTGTGTGGAGTTCTCTTTATAAGTTTCTTTTCCCATTCTAATGCTTCTTCCATTGTAGGGAATGTTTGTACAATCCTGCAGTCACAGTCATATTCTGCATTTCTCATTTTTTTGTAAAGTAGGCTTTTACCTTTTTGACTTGACTTTAAATGTTCTTTTAGCCTAAGGTTAAAAGGCTTTGCAGTATATCCATAATACACAAAGCCATCTTTAAATTTTATTTCATATACTTTAAACATTAATCCATCACTTCTTCTAGTATGCCTAATATTTCAGCAACTAAAAGAGAGATAGCCAATATTGTTATACTTTGAAATAAAACTGCTACAATACAACCTGCAATTCTAATACCACTTTTTACTAAACTGATATAGTAATGCATTTTTCCAGGATCTTTTGCTATCATTTATCTCCTTCTTTTACAAAGATACCGTCAACCATACGACCCTTTCTGTCTTTAATATCCATATATGCTACTGCTAAACATTCTTCCATAGTGATATTATTACGTTTCATAATGTTAATCATTACAACTAACATGTCTCCTAAATCGTCTCTTATGTCATTTCCTTTACAGACATTATCAGATAACTCTCCCATTTCCTGGATAAGTTTTAAAACCTGATCTTTATCTGAGGCTCCATCTATAAGATTCCTGTCAACGTGCCATTGCTCAACTTTTTTTACAAGTTCTTCCATTACAATTTTCCTTCTTTTTTCATTTGTTTACGAATTTTAGTTGCACTAATTTCTGTTATATCCTTATCAAAGGACTCTTCTTCAATCTTGTAACCAACATCTCTTCCATAAGTTATGTTCATTATGTTGGGTACAGGATAACATCTGAACTTGCCGGCAAATTCTGCCAATGCAATTTCAATATTTTCACAAATTTTTTCCACTTGCCATGGATTTTCATCTGTAAGTGGCATATCTCTAACCAGTATTGCCACTTGTCCGTGTTTATCTAATGCTCTTTTAAATAATTCTTTATGCCCATCATGAAAAGGCTGAAATCTACCAAGCATTTGTGTTGTAGGTTGCTTTGGTTCGAACTCATGATCTTTAATATCTACTGCTAACAATTTTGCCCATTCATCACATTTTTCTTCTGTCCACCATTCCTCGGCACTAATTCTCGCATTTATAAATGTTGTACCATTAGGACTTTCAAATAATTTATTAGTGTCTTCAAATCTGCCTTCTTCTATAGTATCCATCCAGATAACATATTCTGGAACATGTTTTTCCCTAAGTTCATTTGTTGGGCAAACAAAATCTGCTATGCCGTAACGTTTTTTAGCAACACTTTTGCGTACATAATCTCTCATTCGCAACGATTGTCTTTCCCTACCTTCAGGAGAGAAGTCCCAATCGTTAAATGTTTCTCTTATTTTGTCTGCGTTATGCCAGTCTGCATTTCCTAAAACTTCTACAAGTTTTTCTGAAAGTGTTGACTTGCCTGAACCAGGCAAGCCAAAAATTAATATTCTTTTCACCTATTCTCTCTTTCCCATTCTACGTTGTCTTCATATTCTAACCAATACTCTTCCATATTTTCTTGTGAAAGTTCCTTACTATCATGCCACTTCATATTTAACCAGCCTACTTCTGCATGATAACCTTTTCCGGTTGTATCGTTATAATCGTAATTTGCTTCTAATTCTTGCTTATCATAATAAACATTTTCTACTAATTCACATAAATTAGTTTCAACTATACTGTAACCTAATTTAAATTCATCAAAATCTTCATCTGTATCTACAAACCAACTTGTAAAAGATCCTTTTTCAGAACTATGAAAACATAGAACAGGTACATATTTGTTACCTTTATCGTCTTCTTCATTTACAATTTCAGGCTCTTCGTTTCCAAAGTATCCACCTTCTCTACCATAAACACAAATTCCCTCACCTTCATAAACTTCTTTATCATAATTCCAATCATCAGATTTATCTGCAGGTACCTCATATACTGTAAATCCACTATCTGAATAAGGTGCGTTTAAATGCTCTATATCATCATTTTCCCACATGTTAAAATCTGTATTTGGTATTGGAGGTATATTTGGATCTAATAATGCATCTTCAGGTTCGTCATCATTACCCCAACCCATTTGATCTGCTTCTAAAACTGCTTCTACTACATGATCTTGGCTTTCTGCATAATGACTAGCAAATGCAGGACTTACTTCTCCTAAAACAAGTTCTCCTCCATAATTTCCACCATCTATTCTAAATCTTCTTTTTGCCATATTAACCTCCTATAACAAATCTGATATATCTACATTTTTAATTTTTTTGTAATCTTTTACAAAAAGGGCACACTTAGGCTCTGGTTTATCTTCTAAAGGCACAACCAACATGTGTCCATTTTTAAGTTTTGGGAAGTACCATTTAACATCCTGATAAACATTAGTAATCTGTATCTCCTCTGCCCTCGGCATCCAACTATGCATTGGATTTAGTATGGGACTTAAAAATCCTCTATTGTTTAAACTTGCTAACGGAATAATTTCCAGGTCTGCAAAGTCCTCATCACAAGTTAAAATACTCCAATCCATAGGCATCTGTAAACTATACTCGCCTATTTGCAAACAAATTGCAGGAGCATGAAAACTCTCTAAAAAGATTAATGGTAAAAAATAATAATCTTGAAACTCCTCGTCGCCACCATCAAATACACAATATCTTACATCTTCTATTTCATCAGGTACACAATCTATATCATATGTGCTGTTCTCTATTGTTAATATTTTCATAATTTTCCTTACTTATATTCTACTTTAGTCACAGTATGCCTAAAGTTCTGCTCTCTGTAAAATGCCTTTCTTTTAGTAAGATGCCTTTTACTGTATTTTAAATTACTAGTCAAGTCTACTACTTGAACATAGTCCTTGTCTTGTGCTTTTCTAATACCTCTTCCAATACTTTGTATAACTCTCACAAAACTTTTTCCTGGTTCCAACATTATTAAATTAAATATTCTTGGTATGTTGATACCAACTGCCGCCACTCCATAAGTAGCCACAATTACTTTATTATTCATTTCAGAAACATCATCATAATTTTCTTGCCTATCCTGTTGTTTCATAGAACCTGAAACGAATACCCAGTCTGGATTTTTTTCTTCCAGCATTTGACCTGTTTTTATTCTGTCAATTAAAACAAGTGTGTTTCCATTTGCACTAAATCCATTTATTATCTGACTAATTTGATCTATTCTTTTAGGATCTGTTACAAGCCATTTAAGTTCTTGTGCATAACTGCCAAACTGTATTAAACCATCTTGTAATTGTAGTACACTAATATCTAAGTCTGCTAATACACCCATGTCCTGTAATTCTTTACTGCTTAAATTACCTACAACAGGACCTAAACTACATAAACAACCAACTGCTTCATGTTCATCTTTTGGAATAGTTCCTGTTAATCCCCATCTAATAGGAACGTTTTTAAAAGGACCACTTAATAAGTTTTTGAGTACTTCTGCTTTTGCTTTATGTACTTCATCTACCATTACACAAACAACTCCATCTAAAAATTCATCTATAGGAAAATCTGCTTCATAGTTTTTACTTTTCTTTTCTAATACACTTAAACTTTGCCACGTACAAATTGTATGTGTTTTATCATACTCTTTCCTGTCGCCATATAATACACCAACATCAAGTCCTAAATTTATGTAATCTTTTTCTGTCTGTACAACCAAGTCTTTGTTAGGAACAATAACAATAGTTCTACCATATCCTTGACACTTGTGACTTAATACAGCAGTCACAAGAGTTTTACCAGCACCTGTGGCCACTTCCTGTAAACATTGAGGATTATCTAAAAACTTATTTACAATATCAACCTGATAGTCCCTTAAAATAATAGGCTCTCCTTCTGCAGGATGTTTTTTTGGCCATACAACATGTTGATAACTATCTTTTGTTACATTTGTAAAACTAAAGTTCCAATTCTTTCTGGCATCTTTTACTTCTATTTCATACCCATCTTCTGTAACGATTGGTAACAATTTATCTAATAAATGGAAATATGTTCTACCACCTATATCACAATATCTAATACAACCGTCCCATCTACCTAATTTATAGGAAGGCATATGATAAGCATAGGGCAAAAAGTATTTTACTTCATCAGATATTTTACGCCTTGTTTTTACATCAAGGCCTTGAAATCTTACATTGACTTCATCTCTGATTTCTAAAACACATTTACCCATTTTATTTTACCACTTATAGTCCAATGTTAAATGATATTGCCTTCCAAATGAATCATATCCAGGAACTACCTCAACTATTTCATTTGTTAAGTTTTCACCTTTAAATGATAATATAACACCATTAGACCATTCTTTAGTAATGTAAAAATCTAACTTATGTAAATCTTCTAAATACTCCTCTCCTTCTGCTAAAAAATCATAAGGTCCAGGTTCTCTTTCTAAATTTACTGCATACTTTAATCTAAAGTCTATATCAAACAAGTTTTGAGCCCATTGTACAACACCAGCATACTTAGGTATTCTGGACTGTTCTGTATCTGTGTACTTAAACATCACAAAGAATGGACCAAAGTTATTTGCATATCTAATACCTTGTGTTTGATAAGCACCAGTATTTTCGTATGTTGCGTTATTCCAAATATAGTCTACTGTGGTTACAGATTCGTAAATACAACCAGGCACACCAAATGTTGCTTCATCATTTTCAGTCCAATTGGCATTTAAAACACAACCTGCTCCAGGACCATTAAGTGTTGGATCATCTGGATCTACATAAAGTGATGCCTCTGCGTCTAATACTATTCTCATGGTTTCTACAGTTGTTGAAAAACCAGGCACATATTCTATTGCTTCTTTAAAGTCATATAAAAATACACTTACTGCACCATAACCTAATTCTGCTCCTACACCTTCTTCAGGCTTAAGATCGAGATTGCCATCAACATAACCGTCTCCATTTAGTTCATACAGGTTAGGCTTTCTAAAACTATTTCCTACATTAAAGAAAAAATCTCCTTTTGTGATACCTAATCTTAAAGCATTTTGATTATCATTTCCAACTCTTACACCAAAATTGTAATTTAGTATAAAATTAGCATTTGCTGAAAAATATAAACCAGCATTTTCGTCTGAATACTTTTCAGATATTTCAGTTAGTGTATAAACACCATCTCCAATATATGATATATCAAATTCTCCTGTACCAATGTATTCTCCAGTCCATAAAGGCCTGCTTTTGTTTGTGTCATCATCAGCATAATATATACCAGGCTCTGTTATTTCTGTTTGAACTTCTATACTGCCTTCTACATTTTGCCAACTAGAAGTATTGTAATATATTTTTTCTGCATCTAAACCAAATGCTACATTAAGATTTTTACTTAACTCCATTTGATTGCCTACTCTTAAATAATCTCTAAAACTTTCGTTAGCATAAGTTTGATCATAATGATAAAAAGTACCATCATTTGTTAAATCGCCAGTAAAGTAATCTGCATTATTATAGTTTCTTCCTAGTGTAAAGTATTCATTTCTGATTGCAAGATTATATCTTTCTCCTTCCTGAACACAATCATTACTTTGACCCCAATCATAATTATAACAATTATCATAATCATATTCATAATCAGTGTATTTGCCTACAATAGTAAAGTCACCTGCATTAACATTAAACCTTGCAGTTTTGTTCACATAGTGATCTTTTTCTTCGTTGTCATTTCTAGCACTACCATTACTACCATCAAATAAACTAAATTCTAATTGTTCTAAAGGAGCAACTCTAATATAATTATTATCTCCTCTTCTATATGTAATACCATGCTCTATTGAGTCTTGTATTAAAACTGTTCCTGCCATACTGCCAGAACCATAAATTACACTATTAGCACCTGTAATTACTTTTACTTCTTGACCATGTGCAATATCATGTCCAAAATCATACCAACCTGCACCAGGATCATTTGCTGGTATTCCGTTTACAAAAACGGCAGTATGATTTGTTTGAGCCCCTCTCTCGTTAAAACCTACAAAACCACCATAACCACCAGGATTATATGTAAATGCAGGAAGTATTGCTTGTATTAAAGAAGTGTCTTCTATAGGATCTGCTTTGAGTTCTGTTTCTTGTTGTGCAACTACAACAATTTCTTCTATTTCATCTGCTTTAGTATCTAATGCAAAACACATAGCAAACATAATCACTACTGTAATGTATAAAGGACTAAAATTTATATGAAAATTTTTTTCGAATCTATCCATTTTTTCTCCAAAATAATTGATATTAAAAATTATTATACATTGATATTGGAGAATGTCAAGTAAATTATTAACTTAAAAAGCGAGTCCCCTGGATATATTCCTGGGGACTCTTAGTGTTCGATGTGGGAGGTTTTCGAACACTAGGGGGAACCTGTAAAATTAATTACAGATCTGATTAGGATTCATAAATATTAATCCTTCTCATACATGTTGACTCGGATATTTCTTTCCAATTATCGAAATCCATTTTAGCCAAGTCAGCAATTTTAAGTACCATTCTCAAACTTATCTCCCTGAGTCTAGCACTATGTTTTATCATAAAGTCTATAATTTCTTTTTCGAAGTCTTTTGAGAAGCCATATTCTTTAAGCATACCATCTCTTACAATTTGGTTAATCCTTAAAAATTTATCCTCAATAGAATCCATACCAAGATCAATGTAGTGGCATCTTGACATTAATGCCTCTAAATGGTCTCTGATTTTTTTACTTCTAACATTCTCAAAATTAACATTAGTAATAAAAATACAGCCACCTTTAAAATCAAATCTGTCAGGTACACCTTCTCTTCTTAATACATTAGATTCTGCTTTCCAGGAAATTGTTCTTTTCTTACCTGAATCCAAAACTGCCTTTAACATATTAAGACATACTTCATCAAAAAGGATACTGTCACAGTCATCAAAAACTAAAATGTCTCCTTCATTAGAATTATTAAAAAGTGTCTGATATAAACCTATAGGCGTCATAGAACCTTTTACAATTTCAGTTCTAGTTTTGCCTCCTAATTTTGCCATTGCTTCATACTCATCAAGTATTTGTTCAACACCAAAACTTTTTCCAACTCCTGGAGGGCCTGATACTATAAGTCCTCTAACAACATTGTTAGCAACAGCATCAGTCATTTTATCCAATATTTGGAAACGGCCTTTAATCCTGTTCATTGCCTGTTCAGGAGTTTCTTTCTTTTTAGCCTTAGGTTTTTCTACACCCATTAGTTTTTTGTAGTCTTCTTTATTAGAAGGCTCAATATCTAACGGCCCATTTACAAGAACTCTAATTTTCTTGTATTCAGGATTCATGACAGCACTTGCATCTACAGTTACAAATGCACCACGTTTTCCATAACTAATTGGTTTAATTAAAGGAAAGATCATATCCTTTAATGGCGAACTACGATAAGTTCCAGATTTAATTTTTACATAGTTTTGCATATTGCCTCCCACGGTTATTAATTTAAACTATGTGTATATAATAGCAAATTTTTGCTAATTGTCAAGCGGTTTTTTACTTTTTTTGCAACTTTTTTTGCTTATTATAGTAACTTTTTATGTTTCTGTCCACTTTCCACAGTATAAATTTAACTTCCATGGCCATTTTCCATGCTTTAAATTTTCTCCACAGATCTTTAAGTTTGTCTTGCATCAATCAATATTAGGTGCAGTATCATCCACTGTTGTCCCATCATATCCTCTGAATCTATAATATACTGTGAGCTCTTGTCCACTTTGTATTGGTTTTATTGTGTGTAATGTTCTGTCACCTCTATCTGTACTAATGTAACAATTAGGATCATCGCTATGATTTATAAATCCTCCTAATGGAGTTCTTACCCATTCATGCCTGTCCATGTTATGAACTAATACATGAGTTTCGCCTAATACAGTACCAGCATCAAGATATTCATTAGTGTGTAATCCTAGTCCATCTATGTTACTAGGTTTTATAGTAAGTTGCTCTGGTAAGGGTCTATAGGTTTTTTCATTAAATGTTTTCATTTTAATCAATAACTATATCTTCCATACCAGCAGTTCTAAGTCTTGTTATGTGTCCTATTTGCCATTGTTTAGCATCTAGTCCCTTCATAATACCCAAGTATTTGTTTCTTAATAAACTAAACTGATTTACTAAATGAGTTAAATCTATAACACTCTGTTCGCCATCTACAAATTTGTCTGCGTCTCTACTACTTAAAGTTCTATTGTAATTTTCTAAATACTTACGAAATGTTTTTGCTCTTTCTTTCCGTAATTCTATATTTAAATGTTCAAGTATTGCTTCAATCTCTTGTAACTGATTGAAGCGATACTCTGTAAGACCGGGGAGGGAGGCGGAGGCTTTCTCCAGACTCCCTTTGATCCTGACTTCCCATCTTGCATCATCAAGTTCTTTTTCGTAATATGCAATAGCATCAACGATATTACCTAAGTCCTCGACAATTTTATTATAATAGGTTGCCATTAGGTTTCCCAATCCTCGTCTTCATCTTCATCCTCAAAGCCTATATCAAAATGGCTTACTATTGCGGCCTGCATGACTTTATCAAAATCATGTAAATTGTTTTCAGCATCTGAGATATCAACATTATCGTCGAACGATCTGACAATGTTTTCTGCAGTATGAAGACGTTCTTTTTGTGGTACTTGGTCTTTAACACCTTCCCACACATCATAAAGTAATGCTACTTCAGGACTCATCGTTATACTCCTCAACTTCTGGTTCTAAAACGTCAGGGTCAATATCCTCAGGCTCATCTGTTTGTGCCATAGGATTTTGTCCCCATTCATCTATAACTATCTGAAGTTTGTCGTCAGTCCAGCCTTTTCTGAACTCTTTGATGATTTCTCCAGTTACAGGCGAGGTATATGCAAGTTTGTTTCCTTCTTTAACCACAATGCCTTTTGTTTCTAGCATTTCTAACATACCACTGTATGGATCCATGCCTGTTGCATAAGGAATCTTAACCTGTACAGCCTCGAAAGGTTTACTGTATCTGGATTTCATTACTTTACATGCGGCTCTAATACCTTGTACTGTTGATGTTTTATTACCTTGCTCATCTTCTTTGAGTTTTAGTTTTTTCATCGCAATAACAATACTACTTGCGTATATAAAGCCTTGCCCACCACTTATTTTATCATCAGGATCAAACATGTCCTGACTTGCATAAGTATGGTTTGTAGCCACTAAGGCTATAGGAAAAGGTGCAATCTGGTTTACGGTGTTTCTAACCAAGGAGGCTAGTGCCTTAGGTTTTCTACCCATATCTCCTTTCATGTCACCTTTGTTAAACTGATCTACATCAGTCGGAGTTAGCAACATACCTAAACTGTCTATTACAAAAACCAATTTAGGCATTTCGTCATATGGCAGATCGCCATAATTTGCTTTGTAGTCTTTAATGAATTCAGACAATGCTTTAGCAACGTCATCTATCATTGAAACACTAACACGTAGAAGTTTATCTGGAGATGTATCTACATCTAATGCTTGTAGCCATTGCTCGTCAAGTGCGTTCTCAGAATCGAACAACACAACCTGACAACCGGCTTTTTGAGCATTTCGTGTAATTACACCAGAACAGATAAAACTTTTACCAGAACCTGACTCACCTGCAAATACACTAACTTTACCTAATGGGATACCTCCATTGAAGTCTCCACTAATTAAGTAATCTAGTGTGTGGTTACCTGTGCTAATCCAATCTTTTGGATCATGAAATCCTGCACTAATACCACTAATGCTTTTAGTCAGTCCAGTTCTAAACTTTGTTAAGTCAAAAGGCTTTTGCATGATCTACCTCCTAACTTGATTGTCTATTTCTGATCATTGCAAGAATATCATCTGCTGACTTTTTACCTGCGTCGCCACTTGCTTCTGCTGTCGCAGTTGCTGGTGCTGGTTCAGGTGTAGCAGGTGCTTCTGCAACTGGTTCTGCTTCAACTTTTGCTTCTGCTGGTGCTGGAGCACTTACAGGAGCCACACTCTCTGTTGTAGTTGTTGATACAGGAGCAGATGCTGACTGAGTGCTTGTTCCTGTATCCAGTCCATAGGGTTTAAAAAAGTTACCCCATCTTGCTGGATCATACAGTTCTCCATCAACACTTGCTTGGAACATTTCAGCAATCGCTTGTACACCTTCTTCTGTAGGTTTTGCAGGAAGATAATCGTTAAGAGTATATAGTCCATGCGTATCGATTGCACCAAGTTGTTCCTCAGTCAATGCACTTTCTTTTCTTGCCCACTTACTAGTGGAATAATCTGCATATTGTCCTTTGGTTGTTTTTGCTAAACGGAAATCAGTACCATTAACATAATCAGTAGGAAGGTTTTCCATTTCTGGGTCCATCAATGCTGATTTAATAATGTTAAAGATTTGAGGTCCAATAACAAAACGTCTAATTGGATTTTCTGGTGCCTCTTCGTTTAGAGGATTTTCATTTACAAAGCCTTGGAAAATATAACTTCTTTTTTTCCAATACTTTCTGCCCATATCTTCTAAAGAAGGATCTTTAAACCAAGGTCTTACCTCAGTTAATACTGGACAGTTTTCACCAAACATTTCCATACAAGGTACTTGTACGGTTGTTGGTTTTTGATCACCACCTACAACTCCTGGGAATGTAAGTCTAATCATTTGTCGTTCTACCCAAAAGAACGTGTTGTTTGGATCAGAGTCAGGTAGGAACCTTAGTACAGTACTTGTACCTTCGTCTATATTCCAAAATGGGTAAATTGCGTTATCGCTTTGAGCGGGGGAACTACTGGATTTGTTTTCCATAGATTGTAGTTTTGCTCTTATTTCTGCTAATGAGGCCATAATGTTTCTCCTTATATGTATGCCATGTTCGTAATAAATTCATATTACTGTGCCTTAATTATATTGCCATGATGCAAAAAAGTCAAGTACTTTTTTACAACTATTGGCCATTTCTGGCCAACAAAGTTATTTATCTTTATATACTGTTTTTATAGTGTATATTGGTCCAAAAACACTTCATATGCTTCAGCCATATCAACTGGAGCGGTTTTTGTACTACCACTATTAGCACCTAGTAAACAACTTTTTATAGTACCGTATTCGAACTGATTAAGTTCTCCACCAGCACTAATTTTATTACTTAAACCTTGTAAGTAGTTGGATAAAGTTTCGTCTTTTGCACTATAACCTAACATACTTACCTGATGTCCAAGTCTTGCATTAGGATTTTCGAAATCCATAATGTCTTGCTCTGCTAAATTGTCTTTTAAATCAGCAAAGTTTTCTGACTCAATTGCTTTTGTAATTTTGCTTTCAAAACTTTTCTTTCTGGAAATTAAGTTTTTTAAACTGTCAGTTACATTTGCAACTTTATCATCAAAATGTGTTTCAGTAAATTTACTTTCAATATCTATATCGTCTGTTAGTATATCTACTGAACTAAAATCTTCTATTCCTTCAACTGCGTTAGCATAAGTTTTTACACCACTTAGTCTTTTAAAATGCGATCTAATTTCGTTAATATTTTCTATAGCAAGTTCAACAATCTCTTGATTATCTTCATTAATAAGTTTTGCTGACTTTACATATCTCACAAACTCGCGGAGTTGTTTGTAATCTTTAGCCATACTTACTATTGCTTCGCCTACAGTATCATGCATTTCGCCACCGTTATACATATGACGTGCCATTGCTCTGGCGGCTTGCAGATTATTTTCTGCCATTTTAAATCTTTCATCACCACGTTGAATAAAGATACTATGTATGTTTCTGCTTCTTGCTCCACGTACTTCTTCATTTACTGCTTTTTTGTGACGAACAACCAATTTTACATTTTCTAGGGGTTGATAACTAGTCTTACTACTACCAGTCATTCTACCTAAACTGGCTTCCATTACATCTGCCATTTCTTTCTCCGCATTCTTTTTAACATCTAACTCTTCGCCTTTTGGCTTAATTTTTTTATTAAATATTTTGTAGTCAAAATTCATTAGATAGTCTTGTGCTAAATGTTTTACCATATCTCTGACAGGTTCCTCAGAAAGATCTTCACTTGTTGCTAACATAATTGTTTTTTCAGGAAGATTAATTCTTGCTAAAAGGTTAGGATCTGCTACTGCAAATCTTGTTGCCTCTTGTGGATTTAACACTAAATCACCATCTTTATCAAAACTTTTAACTTCATACCCAAATCCTTTGAGTATGTTAAAAAGTTTTTCTGATACTATGTCTTTATTAACTGCCATACAACTATTTATCGTTTTTGGCTACAAAGTCGTCAATATATTTTTCAATGTCTTTAAGGTATTCTACCTTAGTATGTATTCTGTAATAAGTGTAATAATTTTGTGTAAGTATCGAACTCATTTCTTTAAGTGTGTTACACCATTTATCATGACTCCAATTACTTAATTCTAAAAATAAACTGTTTAATTTTTCTGTTTTTTCATCAGGATTATTTACGGTATCATAACTTTCGTCCCACCACTTATCAAATGTTTTAAATCCATAACTTTTTAATACTTTTAAACTACCTGATGTACCTGCTATAACAAATGGATTTAAATGTTTTAAAGATCTATTAATTTTTTCTGTAAGTAATATACCTCTTTCTTGAGGTTCAAACTCTGTTTCATAAACAAACTCGCAGTATCCTTTATTATAAAGTTTATAGTCTATAAAATGACTCCATAATGTGTTTATATTTTGTGGCTCCCCATTTGGATTTTCTATTTTGTTATGCCAAGGTAAAGTTTTCTTAAAAGTATAATTATTATTTAAATTAAAGTCGTTTACATCCTGTTCAGTGCTATTAAAAGATATAATATTTTCTTCTAATAAATTATTTTTATAAACAAATTCTGCAAAATCACATCTGTGCTTTCTAGGTCTGCTGTTAGTAGCAATTAATTTATATGGTCTATGCTGTGGGTCTTGTAAATTTTTTACATTTTCATGATACTTTTCCATATCATTTTCATAAAATTCTACACCTAAAGATAAGTTACATGCCACTGTATCTATATCAAAAACTTTAGGCGGGTTATAATTATTTACGTTTAATACCATACTTTTAGTATTTAAATTATATTTTTTTATAGTATTATCTAATACGTTATAAAAAATTCTGCATGTATCATTTTTAGTATTTTGCAAAGGATATGTGTGTTCATATACATTATCTATAATAATTAAACATTTATTATTTTGATTATCTATAACTACATCGTTAGGTATGTCAAAAACATCTTGTTCTGTTAAAATTTTTGTATTGAATATTCTTGGTGCAACTAAAATTGGAAAAGCATATACATTTGTATCTTTATGCTCATATATTTCTATTTTGTTAGTGGGTAATTTATATAAAGGTCTGTCTTGTAAATTAAAAATTTTTACATAATCATTGTTTTTAATGATCTTAAGAATTTGATCTTCTGTATATCCATAAGGACATAATACTTTTTGACCTTTGAGACTTAGATGCTTTTTAGGGTAAAGTTTAATTTTTGGTGTGTGTTTAGGTATATCGTATTCCATTTATAATATATCGTCCATAAGTTTCTTTTTACTTTTTTGTTCACCTGCAGAAACTCCATGCGATTTAATTTCATGATTATAAAGCCATTTATGTATTTTTGAATAGGAATAGTATATAAATCCTGTTGCTACTAATATTAAAAATATTTCTACGTTTGTCATTTTAAATTACTGGTAATGGTTGATCATAACTGTCATCATCGTCATCATCATATTCATATCCAAGTCCACTACTTACAGCACTATATACATCTTCTTCAAAAGAACTAATATAATCTATCATTCTTAAACCAAGTACTAAACTCATAACTAAATCATCTGTTTGTCCTGGTTTGGCTTTAAATGAATTTGCATTAGATACAAAATTTTTAAGTTCACTTATTAAAGGTTTACTTTGTAAATGTAATTTATCTTGCTCTATAAGTCTTTTAAGTGTTAAACAGGATTCAATTTTACTTTTATGTGTTGTATGATAACCTCTTCTGCCTTTCTTGCCCTGTATTCTTTTAGGCTCATGAAGCATTTCTCCAGGAAAATTTTCTTCGCCTGTGTCCCTAATTACTACAAGTGCGGCTTCACCTATTGCATTGTTTTCAACAGTCCAATAAATCATTGCTCCATTTGTTTCTTCTCTAATGTAATGTAATATTTCCATCATTACTTTCATTTGACCTTCAATAGGAGTTTTATTATGATACCATTCTGCCACTTGTTGCATACTTGGAACTTCTAAAACTTGTATGGCGGCATTATCTCCACCAGTACCAGTAGCAGGGTCTAAACTTACTACATACATATTATCAGGTTTAGGATGTTTGTACCAACGAACTTGACCGCTTCTAAGTAAAGGATCAACACCATTAAGTTCTAAAAGTTTTAATGGATCTACAAGTGTTTCATCATATATAACAAATTCACATTCGTGTTCACGTCTAAATCTTTCTTCTCCTATCCTGCCACGTTCTTCAGTTGCCCAATCAAGATCTCTATCAGGATGTTCGTCCCAGGTTGCAAGTAGAGGTTTAAAACCATTTATACCAACTTCTTGCTCATTGCCATGTTGATCAAATAATTTGTTTGCCTGTCGCCAGATTGTAGCAAATGTGTCCTCATCACTATTAGGTGTACTAGTAATAATACATTTACCACCTGTTGCTAATGTGGGAGACAATGCTGTCCAAAATTCTGATGCAATACGTTGAGGTACAAATGCAAACTCATCTAAGTAAACTAATGTAAGCGACATACCTCTACCAGTGTTTTCTGTTGTAGTGGCGGCAACTATTCTACTACCATTATCAAAACTTATACTGCCTTTGTTGTATTCTGTAACTCCTGCTCTTATATGATCAGGTACACTTTCATATGCATATCTTATACGTTGCATAATTTCCTGAGCACCTGCCTGTTTATGAGCCGCAACTAATATAGTGCTATCAGGCTTAAACATAGCATACCAAAGCAAATATCCAGCCGCCACAGTAGTTTTACCCATCTGTCTACCCAACATATTAATACTGTATCTGAAACTATTATAATTGTGTATAAGATCTAATTGATAACTAAATGGATCAAAATCTATACCGCCCTGTGTTGGATGCTGTATTTTAACATGATTAGACATAAAATACAGAGGACCTGTATCTGGATTTGCACAGTTTTTAAAATCTTCAAGGGTATCTGGTGTATATGCTACTTTGCTGTAGCCTGGTTTAACCAGACTGGTATCTGCTGTTCCTCTTGCCATACAGTTATTTATATAAGTGAGGGTTTAAGAAAGGCTTTTTTTAAGTTTATCTTTTAAATAGTTTGTTAAAACTTCTTTATCTGTTGACATTGAAGCATCTGCAGGAGATATTACCATTACTTGGTCCATGTCATCTTTAGGTTCCATTTCTGGTTCTTCATGATCATCATGGTCTTTGTGATCTGGTGTATGATCTACCTCTCCGCTTTTTTCAAAATCTATACCTGCAAGTCTTAAAATGTCATGTAATTCGTCCATGCTGTCAGCATTTGCACTAACAGTTACACTTGCATCACCTTGTTTTTTAGTTTTACTATAACTTACTCTTTCTGATTCTTCATCTTCACTAGGCATAGCATATCCAAGGCTTTCATTCTTGATAAAATTAGCCATTTGTTGTTTTGAAGGTTTACCTTGTGGCACATTATCTGCTTGTTGTTTACTTAATATGCGATCAACAACTCCGGGGAATTGTTTTTGTTTATCTAAGCCACCTGCTCTTTGTTGTTGCTTAACCATATCCTGCCCTCTTTTTGTTTGAGCAGTACCTAGTTGTATTTGAATACCTATACTGTTTTGAATTAAATCATTTAATGCTGGAATTGTATCTGTTGGAGGATTTTTGCCTTGCTGTATTCTCTGCATGGCTCTAATTATGTCGTTTACCTTTTCATTGTCTGGAACAATTTGTTTTATTGCAACACGATCTTGTCCTGTAATTTCTTCCTGAATACTTTCTAAACCAGCCGTTTTTGCTTGTTGTTTAGCCAAGTCTTGACCTCTTCTTGTTTGAGTAACACCTAGTTGTATTTGAATACCTATACTATTCATTATTAGTTTATTAAGTGATTCGGCAAAATTTGCAGGTACACCTCTTTTTTCTTTTAAGAAACTCATTGCTCTAATTACTTCTGTAACTGCTTGTTGATCACCATCAAGTATTTGTGCAAGAGCCACTCTGTTTTTAGAAGTAATTTCACCTTCTGGAGATTTATCTTGTTTACTTGCATCAGATCCTATAGGTCTATCATCTAATGCATCGCCCATTTCTGGTGATACATTTTGTCCACCGCCCATTGGGACTAAATTTTTATCTGGTGCTTCGCTAATGACATCATTGAGGTTCATTATACAATTCCTCCAGCACCTCTTGATTGTGATACTCTGGAAACTTCTTTAGAACTTTCACTACCTTTACCCATATTAACACCTTTTGTAAGATCATCATATGTTGGTAGTAGATCGTTACCCATTAATTCATCTTTTGTAGGATATCTACGGAAGTAGTCTGCACCTTTTTCTGCTTTAATTTTTTGTAACTCATCTAAAAACTTTTTATTGTACTCTTCACCAAACAATGCTTCATTAAAATCAAGATCTTGATTTTCCATTTCATAATGTTCAAATGCATCGTCGCCATCTTTTAAATCCATATTTTCAGGATCTATATCAACAACTCTGTCTTCATTATTTGCCATTCTTTCTGCTTGGATATCTGCTTCTAATCTTCTAGGTTCTTTAACACCATAACATAAAACTCTTTCATGATCTAAACCAAGATTAACTGCTAACCAAACTTCAAGTATTCTTTCATTGACTGGGTATTTTAAAACAACATCTGAACTGCATACTTCTGATGTAAATTGTACACCTTTAGCACGGTAAAATTCCATTGGATTTTCTTCTATTGGAGTTCTTTTAAAAGGTGTAGCACTAACTAAATTGTATTTTGCTAAACACTTCTCGATAATATCCATATGATCTGACCCACAGTCAGACGCAATTTTAACTCTGTATCCGTACTCTTTACTAAATGCTTCTGCGATGTATTGTTTTAATTCTGTCATATCGAAAACTCCAAATATACATTGTTATTTATCATTTCTTGTCATTTTCACCTTTTATTATTTTTAAAAGATCGTTACGATCAAATACTGTAGCAGAAACTCCCTCTGTTTCACCTGAACCTTTGTCACTAAATTTGTCTATTCTTGCTTTTTTAAGCATAAGATCTATTTGTTGTAACTTGGCTTTTGTTTTGGCATCACTGGCATCTAAGGCGATTTTAAGCATATTACTTGCTTCTGCAAATACTTTGCCTGCCGCCATATCACTTACATTCATACCTAGTTGCATTAACTGTTCATAACTTTCAACAGCCATTTTAGCAATATCATTCATTTCGCCTTCATGATCCTCTAGACCTTTTATTTCTTTAAAGGCGGCATTTATTTTTTCGCTAACACTTAATGCGTTTTGAGTTTCTTCTATTTCTGCTTCTGTTTCAACAATGGTTGGTTCTGTTTTAGTAACTTCTTCTATAGGGGGCAGATTAAACTCTTCTTCTAGTTTCTTTGTCATAATAGTATTTATTACTTGCGTTTTCTAGCAACACGTTGTTTAGGCTTACGAGGTTTGTTGTTTTTAAATATTTGATCTTCGTTTATAACTTTAAAGCGAATACCTTTACGTTGACACCATTCTTGAGCCGCTGTCCACTTTGCGGCATTTAAGGCCGTTTGCATAGCATCTCCACGGCTTCTGGCGTTTTTAAGGCTGGTTTGAGTACTGGGTTTTATCTCTATAAGTTCCACATGTTGAGAACCGTTTTTGTCTGTATATTGCACCATAAAATCAGGCACATAATTATGATATTTTCCATCTAAAGGACTTCTGTAAGGTATTTTTACATTCTCACTTGCCCATTTAGTTATGTTAGGATGATTATCGCACATACGCATAAATGCAAGTTCCCAACTGCTCCTGTATGTGGGCTCTTTTTTTCCTACGTATTTTGTTGCCTCTTTAACGACATACTTACCTTGCATAAACTTTTTCATGTTATGCCTTAATTATGTCTGTTAATCTGCTGTTAGAATTTTTTAATGGTGATACTAAATTGACTCTACTTCCTGTGGGTCTTAATGCGTTAATGGCATCATAGGCATCTTTGGTTATTTTAAGGGTATTTGTAGATAATTCAAAAAATTCAAATGGATGAACATTTTGTTTTTCTGCTACTTGATAAAGTACAATACTTAAAGCATTTGCATTTGCTTGGCTAAAGCCTGAACTCAAAAGTCTCATTTTTATTTGTTCTAATAACGGACCATTAATATGCTCTAGTATATTTTCATCTGTAAAACTACCAAGTATTTGTGAAGAAGCCTGAGGCACAGGAAAGTCTACTGTACTATTTTTTATAAAAATTGTAAGCATTTCATTTAGTAATGTAATGTCTTGTTCATTACCAAAAGTTTCATATAAACTTTGACTAGCCATCTGGTGAATCTCCTAAATTACTATCAGAGCCTGTATCTATACGTTTTGCTTTTCCATCAAAGATATCTCCCTCAACTGGGTTTTGTAATCCTTGAGTGATTTCGTTAAACAGTCCGCCTGTTAATGCATCTTTGATATCTCCACCATTAACTGCGGCACTAAGGCCTTTATCTAATATTCTGCCAAAAGGATTATCACTTAAGAAATCACTAGCCTTATCTAAAATACTTCCTTCATCAACTTCTCTGGATTCTGCAGGAGTATAAGTTGGATTAGATGAGGTACCTAAATTAGAATCGCCTGTTACAAACTTGTTGTCTTTTCCTACATTTTCACCTGCATCGCCAAATTGGGTGTGTATTTGTGGATGACGTTCTCTGCCCATTACACTTCGCATAGTTGTAGGTTCTGTAATAGCAATTGGTTTTTTATCTCCAGCATATCTGCCTGGAAGATTAACATTATCCATTCTTTCAAATCTGGATAAATCTTGCTCACTTAATTTGAAATTTAATTGATCATGTACTGTAAAATATTCATATGCTACTTGTATTTGAATATCTTTGAATCCACTGTCTGCATAGTCTATATCACCAAAATTAATACTGGTAATAATAGGATTCGCTAAACTGTACTGCACACCTGTATTACCATGATACATAATCATATCGATTCTTTCAAAGAAGTAAGGTGTTTCTCTTTGGGTATAACCAAATGCATCTGGATTGTAACCTTTAGTACTGGAGTCAGTTCCAAATTTACTTTCGCTATTATACTTTTTAACATTTTCCAAAAGCATATCATGAGCTATGTCTCTTGTTTTAAACTTATCTGGATCGCTAGCCGATGTAAATTTACCACTTCCTTCTTCATGTTTACTTGTTGAATCAGCAAAACTATATGTGAAATATTTCATTAACATTACTAGCCATTCGTTCTGAATGGTATCAAATAATGTTATTCCAACTGGAGCATATTCTCTGCCACTTGTAACAATTCTTTTCTGATTAAATGCGTTTACTACTTGTGTTTGTATTTGCACTTCAGGTAACTGAGCCGTTCTAACAAGAGAACTTAATCTGGTTCGTAAATTTATATTATCCTCGAGGAATGTGCCTAACAATGCTCTGTTAGGTACAAAATTTATATATCCCTCAAACTTTTGTCGCGGGGGTGCGACATCTGGTCTAAAATGATAGGCGTTGCGGAAGTCCTTTAAATAGAAATTCCGCCCGCCTCCGAATTTAAGAAACTGCATCAGGCACTCCTAAACCTTAGATTAACCTAAAATTGTTGAGCCTACGTCTACTGTTTCTGGGAATGGGTTTCCGCCTACAGTTCTACCATTAACATCGTTATCACCTTCAAAGTGTACGGCGTTATCGTATCTGATCTGCATGATCACCTGTACTGGATCACTTGCTGAATAGTCTGAGTCACTGTAGTCAACGTTTGTTAAGAAACAACCTTCAAGGAACCAAACTTCCGATGCACCTGCGTTGACACCATCTAAAACTTCGATTTGGCAATCGAATTTGTAATCACTACCTGAAGCAGGAGTTGATTGTTGGAAATGGTTCAATTGTCTTTGGACTTGGGCACCAACAAGTTTTGTTACTTGGTTTTGTATATCATCCCTTACAGTAAGAGTAATTTGTTCCCATGCATGTTTTCCTTGAACATAGATTCTGGAGTTGTAACTATCAATAATTTGCTCTTCGTAACTAATTTTTGGTCTACTTACGTTTTGCACATTTTGAGTAAGTACTTTAGTTTCATTACTTCCACCAAAGTTGTTAAGCAAACTCACACGGAATCTATATTTAAGTTTTGGCATAAGTACACCAGAACCAGTATTACCGGTTAAGGGTACACCAAATTTACTTTTAGTTTCTGTTGTTGCACTATCTACTGCCATGTTGTTCTCCTAGAACTTAATTAATTAAAGTTCGACTTTAATATACGAATATTTATCTGATCTTAGTAAAAAATATTAACTATAGTTTTAATTCTCTCACAAAAAAGGGCGGAAAAACCGCCCTTCTATGTATTTAAATTACTGCTTAACCAGTTTGTCCCAATGTGTTTTGGATTCTGATAGGTATGTAAATGAACTCAACTGCTTTGACTGGCTGTATCGCTATGTCAATGTGTAATTCATTTCTATCAATTCTTGCTGGTGTATTGTTTGTAGTATCACAAACTGTGATAAAGTCAAACAATCCTCTCTGAGCAACAAGTTCGCCAAGTAGTCTATCAACTACTGTTTTTGCGTTTGCTCTTGTTACTTCGTCGTTTGGTTCAAACAAGAATGGTTTTACTGCGTCGTCTAATTGTTCACGTAGGTAAACTACTAGTCTTGCAACGTTTATTCTATCCAATGCACTTGATACAGGATTAAGTGTTTTCTGTCCAAATACTGCTAGTCCTCTTCCAGGGAAGTTTCCAATTGGATTTACTTTGTTGGAATATAAACTATCTCTTTGTCCTTCACTTAATGCTACTGGTTCAAATTCGCTAGTTGTTGCATTTAGGTAACCAACTGATGTTGCATTATTAACAAGTCCTCTTTGGAACCCTGCTGGTGCAAACCAAGGGAAAGCCACTTGGTCGTTAAATGCTAACGTTCTTAGTGCCATATGTGATGCTGGAACCATTACACTAGTACCATCAAGGTTTGTAGTCAAACCATGTGGGTAGTAAACAGCCGCATAAGAATCACTTGTTACTAATCCGTCTTCACCGTTTTCACCTGCATTATTGCTATTTGTTGCCCAATTTTGTGTACTTGTGGCATCTGGCGCCAATCTAAATGGAGCATCTATAACACTAAATACAGTATTTTTTCTATCTGTACCTACAGTTATCATTTCATCTGTTAGTTCAGGATATCCTGGAACTGCCATAATATTGAAACGATTTGTTTCATTTCTAATATCTTGATTACTTGAAATAACTGATGCTAATGCATTTACAATAACACGTCTTTGTGCTTTTCTAAGCATAAATGGTGAGCCATCTGTTTTTTGACCGCTCTCATCTTCCCATAAACCTGTTGTTGTATTATATTTTTTAACATTACCTGAACTTAACAATTTGTTCCAACCTAAAATATTTGCTGGAAAACTTGTTGATGCCGGTGCGGCAGATATCAAAGTGTTACTAGAACTTGAATTTCTAAAATCTGCAAACACAACACCATCTGGACTATGCTGGTCAGCATTGTCTAATAGTACCCAAGCACTAGAGGCTCTTTTGTAAATTCTAGGATAATTTTCTAGATCACTACCATCTACCCAAATGTCACCGTCTACTAATGAACTTACGCCATCTGATTGTAAAGTTGGTGCTGAACCTTTAACTTGTACGTCCTTGTTGTAAGGTTCCCAACCTGTTGTAGGATGGTTATATAAAATATCAACGTTTTCTGTGCTTACAGTACTGTTGTACCATAATGTTCCGTCTGCTAAACTGCCTGTAATAGCATTTGCACTTGAAGTAAAACTTAATTTTTCAAAGTTACTGTAAGGTGCTGAACTATCTAAAGCAAGATTGGCCGCTGTGAAACCAGATACATTACCGTCTATAACTAAGACATCTGTACCTGCACTATTAACTAATTGAATTTTACCTGCATTGTTAGAAGCAACCACTGTATTTGCAAAAGTTAATGATGAGTTCGAAGCGGTTAAGGCCGCATTTATATCTTGAACCATGTCATCAACACTTGCATTACCGTCTGCATCACCGTCTGTAGTAAATGTAACATCTACATTTGAACCGCTATTGATTCTTAATGAGACACTAATTTTACCACTATGTGGTGCAACTGTTACTGCTGTATCACTAACTACTGCATTTCCTAATGCTGTAACACTTGATCCGCCATTATGACGTTTTGGTGTAACACTTGCTGTACCATCTTGCTCATTTGCACCTTCTCCAGAAACATCAAAATAAATGTCTCCAAGTACAGGATTAGCACCGTGTCTAGCAGGTGAAAATGCTGATGCCATTAACACACCTGATTCTACAGTTTGTGCTGTAAATTGTGCTGTTGAACTGCTATACAGTTTTAATGAGAATGTAGATCCATTACTTAATGAATTTAATTGTAGGAATACATCTCCTGATTGTAAAGCACCACCACCTTGTCTTGTTGCTGGTAAATCTGCATTGGTACCTATTTGGAAATCTGCAGAAGATGTTCTTGTTGCCCATCCTGTGCTACCTATAACGTCCCAATTACTTGTTGTTGTTTTTTGATAAACTTTAAATGTTGCTAATGTGTTTCCTGAAACATCGAAATAAACAACAGCATAATCGCCGTTTTGTCCATAACCTGTTTTTGGTGTACCGTCAGATGCTAAATCTGTACTTGCTGGAACTTTTACAGTTTGTCTAGCATAACTAGAGCCATCGTATTTTTTAATTCCAATTACTGTACTTGCAGTATCTAACCAATATGATCCGTCTGCTGGAGCAGTTGTAGGTGCTGTTGCACTAGCCGTTAAGGCATTTAAATCTATATTTGCTCTTAAAACGTATGCACTATTGGCTACACCAAGAAAACTATAAGCCGCAAGTAGTCCATATTCATTTTGCTCGTTACCATGTAACTGAGTTCCTCCACTTGTTTTAAATACAGGATTACCATACTGTTGTAATAGTTCTCTCTGACTTGAAATTTTGTAGAGTTTGTCTGCTTTTGCTAGAGATGTGTAACCTGCAGTACCTGAACCGTCTGGACTCGATTTGTCTTGAGCCGTTGCGATTACTATAAGGGGTACTGAACCTGCACCAGCCGGGGAATAAAAACTTTCGTCTGATACACTTACACTAACTCCAGGTGAAACTAATGTTGCCATATTTCTCTCCTATTAATAAAGATTTTCTTATATGTATTTATCTTTTTTTAGGATTATTGGGTATTTAAGGAATTATAACGTATTAGGCAATATTATACAATTTTAAGATGTTCTTTAAATTTGCCTGTTTTCCAGTCTCTAATACTGTCTATTTGCTTAGAAAGATCTTCTAAAGTGCCATTATTATCAATTATATAGTCTACAGGATATCCTGCCCAGTTCCATTCACTTTCATGAACATCTCTGTACTTGGTTTCCATGATTTTTCTGTTTACAACATTTTCATGAGCAGTTTTGGCTACTTCGAACCATTCAGGTAACTCTCCACGTTGTACCCAAATAACTACTCCGCCCATACTTTTTATAAGATCTAATTCATTTCTAAATCTTGCATCACTTATAACAGTACAAGGTGCATTATTACTTTGTTTTCTAATTCTATATTCTAAACTATTAATCCAGATATCAGGTGCAAAATGATTACGCATTACTTCAGTACCCATTAATTGTAATGCTAACCTTGGAGTAAAATTAGGTACTCCTAATTTTTTAGTCCAAAACATATCTGGTATTTCACGGAAATCTCTGCTTTCAACAGTATCTCCTTCAAGCATGTCTCTAGGCCATCCAAAAATACTAGCACATACATCTTTAACTGGAGAAGCAAAACTATCATGGGAACACCCACGTTCTACAAACATATTGGCTACTGTATCTTTGCCACTGCCTATAAAACCCGTAATCCCTATTAGCATATTATCCTATAACGAAGTTAAGAGGAATATTACCCTCTTCCATATTGTGAATACTGTCTCTGAAACTTTGCATTTCAGTTTGTGCTTCTGATTTTAGTGCCTCACCATTTAACTGAATAGCACCTCCGGCTCCTGGTAATCCTGATTGATACTTACTTCTTGCTTCTCCTAAAGTATATTTAGAAAGTGCTAATGAGTATCCTGATAACCAGTTTGCGGCATATACATCTTTAAGCAATATAGACTCTGGAATAAACATATACACACCAACTGCTATATCTTCTTCATGCCTAACATTTCTTAAAATTTTAAGTTGTTTTGTGTTTCTATTCCATATAAAATTGTATTCACTACCAAAAATTCTTCCTATTGTTTCCTTGTATTGTGCAAATGCATCAAACACCGCAAGACCTCCAATTTGTCCTGCTTGTAACATATACATATTATTAAATGCAACATCAAATGGATCAAAGTTAGTACCACCACCACTGTTGGTACCTATACCTCTTCTGTAAAGGCGCCTAACTTCCATAACCTCATCTGGTAAAGTGTATTCTGTTACATCTGTTTTTGTTTGGAAAAAGATAACACTTTCCTCTACACTACCAGCACTCAACTGTCTGTAAAGGGCGATTGCTTTATCTATCGCTACATCATAGTGTTCTCTATCCAATTCTACATCTATAATACCGTCGCCAAGACGAATTTGTAACTCTTTTATAAGTTCTTCTCGGCTGTTATATCCTATCTGATCTTTTGGCATACTACTATTTATCGTTTTTTGTATTAAAATGCTTTAAGAATGATAGTGTTATCATTTATTCTGCCGTTCATTTTAATTGGTGTTGTTTTTAATTCATCAAACGATTTAGCAAATTTTGTTTTGGCTTTGCCTGTCCAATTAGTAATTTGCTCTTTAGGTTTACGCAAAGTTTTTTGTAAACTGCTTTTAGTACAAAAATCTTGTATAGTAGTACCTTTTATCATTAATCCTGCACTAGGTCTAGAAAGTCCTCTTGGGTCTTTACTTAAAGCATGATATACACCTATCTTTCTAGTTTTAGTATTATACACCCATAACTCATTACAATTTACTATATCTGTAGGATGGATACTTGCTACTCCAAGTTCACTATCATTAATTTGATATTTTAATTTTTTAACGATTGTTTCTTTACTTCTTGCTCTTGGCTTACGAGACTTTCTTGTTGACTTTTTAGTTTCTATAATTGTATCACATGCAGTATTAATTTTTTCAAAAAATGCTACAAAGTCTTTTCTCATTTTAGCAGACATATGACTATATGCTTCTTTAATTTGATCATCCTTCCATTCCTGAACTTCTAATGCTTCATTATATTCATTTTCAAATTCTTCTTTTATAATTTTAGCATGATTGGCTTTTACTTCAGGTTGATAAACGAGCATGTCCTCGTAAGGTTTAAATTCTTTAAGTGTTAATTTTTCATCAGTTAATGAGTCTAATTTATATTCCCATTCTGCACACAAGGCCTCTACTTGTTGTTTCATTCTTTCCTGTATGCTAATTACCTTTTTAGGTTTTTCTTCTGCTTTCTTTTGTTTTTCTTTAATAAATTCTTTACCACGTTTAAGCCATTCTTCTTTCCTTTTTTCATAATGGCCTTTCGTACCCTCAGGCATATATCCTAATTTATATTCTACAAATAATGCAATACCAGAAGAAGCAAATGCCCAATCAGGGTTATTTAAAATAATTTTTATTTCTTCTTTAGTCCAACCTGATTTTTCTTTTACCCAATGCTTGGCCGCATTTACCATTTTCTTTCTGGATATTTCTGTTCTAACAAAATATTCACAACTATTAAATGCTTGTATTTGTTTTTCAGGGTCAGTAATTTCCCGTAGAGTCTTCCAATCAGGCTCTTTTGTAATGTATATGCTTCTTTCTTTCTTTTTTCGTGGCATCTGTGTCTCAGTCTTCAAACAGTTGTTCTGGATCTGGCGAATCATACATTAATTGTATAACTGTAGGCCAATTTTTAAATCCTAATATACTGTTTTTATCTTTTAAAGCATTTTTTTGCTTAAAGAACTGAGTAATACTTATCATTCCAGTAAATTTTCCTGCTCTTTCACCTGCTTTATACATAAAATATGAGTTTGCAAGTATAAAGATTAGAAAAAATAAAAACATTGAATCCATAATAATCCTCCAAAAATAGAGTATAACATCTATTTTATTTTTGTCAATAAGATTATTATTTACCTTTTGAGAATCTTTTATCTATATTATGAGGTAGATCGTTTTCCAAAATATTTTTCCAGGATTGTATTGTTTTGTCTAATCCATCACTAAGTTCAACTTTTGGAAACCAACCAAGTCTGGTTGTAATTTTATGATTTGTGCTGTTAAGTAAATATATTTCACCAGGACGTTTTGGTTTTGTGTTCCAATTAACATGACCGTCCCAGCCTATTTTATCTGCAATAAGTTTAACATAATCCTTTATTTTAATTGCATTGTCAGGACCTATACAAAATATTTCTCCTGCACATTTGTCTGGATTGCTAATTACTGTTTCCCAAGCATCTAACAAATCATCAATGTAAATAAAGTTTCTATATGGCTCGCCATATCCTAAATTTATCTCTTTTGGATTTTTTAACATTTGTGTTATAATTTGTTCTGTTACAAAAAAGTCATTGTCCTTTCTACCATAAGCATTTGTTTGACGAATTGCTGTAAATGGTAAACCATAACTTCTGTGGGCATACTCTAAATATTTTTCACATCCGTATTTTGCAACGGCATAGGGGGCATTAGGATTTGGAGGTGTTGCTTCATTAAATGCAATTATTCCTTCCTCTTTTCCATCTCTTATTAAATCACTTATTGGTTGCCAGCCATAAACTTCCATTGTACTTGCAAACACAAAGTTTTTTAAGTTTTTAAGTTTAGAGGCTATTTCGATTAAATTAACTGTACCTGTATAATTTATATCACTAAAAGTGATTTGCTCATAAAAACTTTGCTCTACTTCAGTTCTAGCCGCCAAGTGTACAATTATTTCAGGATCAAATGTAGAAATTTGCATAGCAACTTTGGCATGGTCTCTTAAATCTTCTGTCAAAAATCCTAGTTCATGCTTGTCCTTTAATCTTTGTACCATATGCTGACCTATAAAACCGTCTGCTCCTGTTATAAATATTCTCATGTTAAATCCTCTGTTTTTGCAAATCCTGTTACTTGTAAAGTATATCTGTTAATATTACTAACATTACTAAGACAATGTGCCTTGTCTTTTAAAATGTATGTGTAATCACCTTTTTTATAATCTGTAAACGAATAATCTTCTATTTCTAAAAAATGTCCCATAATTTTATCTTGTAGGAAAACGTTTACTCTTACAGGCTCTTTATTTTCTATATCCCAATTATTTTGTTTTGCTAAATCGTATAATCTAAAAAATTTATCTGTATGTGGTCCTGTAAATCTTCCAGGCTTTATACAATTTACAGTAACCATGGAATGGTTTACAAATGGAAACATTTCTTTAATTTTATGAGCCCATCTAGGTGCAAACTCATCATATGTTTGTAAAACTATAGGACCGTCTTGAGGATAATCAGGAACAGGCATATTATTATCTTTCCAATATCCTCCAGACCAAATACTATTTGTTTCCTCTACGAATTTTGTTATATAAAGTTCTCTTTCATCTAACCAGGAAAGATCTATATGTCCTCTAATCATTTTTTAATACTGTAACCTGTGCTGAATAAAAAGGTTCATCTCCCATGTTACCTGCTAAATGCCAATCATCTATTCCAAATTTTACCCAGTCTCCTCTTTTCCATTTTACAAAAGGCTGATCATGTACTTCGTAATAATGCCCACGTTTCCAGTCCTCTAAAAAAATTAAGTAACGATAACTTTCGCCCTCACCAAACTCCTCTCTTAATTTAAAATGTTTATCTACATGATGTGGAATTGTTTGTCCTGGACAAATATTAATTACACTTACAACATGATGATCAAAATCTTGAGGTATCTTCATTGCTAAATCATGTACCCATTGTGGAGAATCATCAAACATTTGCCATATACTACTATTATGCTTTGTGTAGTATTGCTCTATTTTATCGTACTGTTGATAACATTGAAAATAATCATCAAAGTTTAACAAACTCATTTGTTCATTAGTTATACCACAGTTATCAATATGCCCGTATTTAATCACAATAACTCTCTAAAGTGCCTTTACGTCTAAGATCCAAAGTAGCACAATGTATGCCTCCAGACAACGTCATAGAGTGCCTAAACTGAACAGGTACACTATCTATACCGTATTTGTCTAGTTCTCGCATCAGAGGCTCTTGTGCTGAGTCTAATATAACAGTATTCTCATTTACACTTAATAAATTCATACCAATGTAAGGCGAACATGGTGCAATATATCCTTGCTCTGAAAGTTTACTACCTTGTACTACGCAATCGTCAAACCATATCTTATCCCACTTTTTAAACATTTCTGGACAATTTTCAGGTGTAACTCTGCTACTGTTCATTAAAACTAAGCCTGGTCTTAGTGGTACAATAGTACTATCAAAATGTGCAAAACTATAAAGTTCACTATAATGTAATTTATATCCCATAGGTTCAAGTAGTCTTTTTAACCATTTGTAACCTTTCATGTTACCTGAATTACTTACTTGATATAATAAATCTTTTCCAACTCTAACAATATTAGGTGCATCAAAACATATTTCATGATCTAATAAAGTTGCTACATCTAGATTTTCAAACTGATACATTTCATCATGTAACTTTGGTTTAGGTGCTTCTAGCCATAAGGCACCATCTTCAAATGCCTCATACATTATATCTTCATATAGATGTTTTGCTTCAAAATATCTTGCTCTCACAGGAGTAGGTGTTTCTATTAGCATATCGCCTAAAGGTAATATTAAATCACGTGGGCACCAACTATACCAGCCTTTTGTGTTCCAACCTTGGCCAATATCATAATTAATATTTTCCCAATCAACAATTTTAGGACGGTGTACTATTACACCCATGTCTGCTAAAACTTTTGCTAGTCCATCTGCATCTTCATTCGCTTCATCTATAACCCATTGAGGATAAACTCCCTCTAATGGTAAAATTTCATCTTCTGGATATGGTGCGTAACTAAAACTTCTTGCTGAAATGTCAGTTGCTATTCTGCTATGGTGGGCATGTCCAACGATTATTTCCTCTAGTTGGTCCCAATCGTTGTGGGAATTAACTATCATTATGTCTCCTGTAAAATGTGTTTCTACTATTTATAAGTATTAAAAATTTTATTGTTAGCAATCTGATAGCCACTCACTAACACACACTCTGTAGTTACCACTAACTCCTCTATTAAATTCGTTATGTCGTATGTCATCTCCCAAGCCAAAAATAACTGTATCACACCAAACAAGATCATGCTCATGACATACACTTTGATAAAGTTCTGTATATTTTTCCCAATTATAATCTGGTCCAAAATTTTTCATATATTCTACACCTAATGCCATACTATAATTGTTTGCCATATTTACTTCATTTAGCATACTAACTCCGTCATCTACATAATCTTTAGTAAAGCGGATACCTACTCTATGATTTTCTAAAGTAAAAAATGGCTTGCTCAAACTACATGTAACTTCTTTTATACATGTAAAAGAATCTAAGTTTATATGAACATGCTTTGCAATCCCCCAATATGCTAAATCCAAACACACAGGTATATTATGTGCTTCACAAATACGCATTATATGTTCAAAGTCAGGATGGATACACCCATAATCACTAAATGGTGCACTTATAAGAAATGCATGTAGATCAGGTCCATTTAATATACTTTCAAAATGATGTGGATAATCTACATAATTAAATTCAACATGTTTACCTAAACAGGCATGATATTGAAAGTCGCCTTTTAAAACATTTATTTGTCTGTCTTTACAATGTCTTAAAATAAAATTATCAAATGCTTGGCTTGTGCCTTGTGTATAATCAGCAAAAGTAAAATTATCTAAACCTGTAAGGCTTTTTGTACTACTAAAATTGATCCAATTACGCCAAACTTTTGCATATTCTTCTATAGATATTTCTTTAGGCACACCTATACCATTATGGAAATCTAGTATTTCCTTATTTCTTATAGGTCTTGCTCCTCTAACTGCCGGCATGTGACTATTTATAGTGATATATTTTAAATGAATATAAATTTAGAAGGTGATAAATAGTATATTATGCCAAGATTAAGTTTATGGAATCCAGTTAAAGGAAATGATTACAACTTCATAGATAGAGTTGTGGGCGAACATATCTTTGCAGGAGGTACCGGTGTTCATGTACACAAATATTTAGGAGTACATAGTGAGGACGATGGTAAAGATCCTACAAGACCTAATCCAAATGCAGGAACAAATGATGAAGTTTTTATACAAGATCTACTATTTCTAGAAAATAGAGATAGAAAGTATGATAAAAATATTTACGAATTAAGGGGTCAATATAACTTAGGCGATAACGATGCATTTGATCTTACACAATTTGGAATGTTTTTAGCAAACGATACGTTATTTTTTAACTTTCATATAGAAAGTATGGTAGAAGGATTAGGCAGAAGACTTATGCCTGGAGACGTATTAGAGATTCCACATTTAAGAGATGATTTATTATTAGGTAGCGACGATGCTGTAAATAGATTTTTTGTTGTTACTGATGCAAGTAGGCCTGCAGAAGGATATGATCCTAGATGGTGGCCTCACTTGTGGAGAACTAAAGTAGGTCCTATAAGTGATTCACAAGAATACAGAGATATACTTGGTACTGGCGAAGAAGAAACTGATTTAAGAAATTTAATTAGCACTTATGCAAATGAAATAAATATTAATGACAAAATATTGGAACAAGCAGAAAGAGATGTTCCATATGATCCTCAATACAGAGATACAACACACTTGTATTTTGATGAGGAAGTGCCTGATAAACCTACTGTTGGATTAAATTTTGGTGGGAGTGACGGCCAGCCTATTAATGGATTAAGTATTGTTGGAAGTGGAGAAACATTCCCAACTAGTGGTACGTCTGATGGTGACTTTTTCCTACGTACTGACTTTAGTCCAAATAGATTATTTAAAAAGTCAGGTTCACGTTGGCTAAATGTAGGCACAGATGAAAGAGGTACTTGGTCAGCCGCAAATAGAATATTATCAACATTTATTAACAATGATAATACCACAACAACAAGCGATGGCGAAGCAATGGAAGAAAGAGTAAATTTAAGTAAGGTTGTAAAACCACAAACGGATAATTAAAATGAGATTGAAAGATATAACTCCAAAACGTATTATAAAAGAAAACGAAGAACTTATTTCTAAGTTAGAAGATAAAAAGTTTGATTTAGAAATGGCTTTAAGTCGTGCTAGAGAGGAAACCAAAAATATTAAGTATGCAGATATGCATATGGAAATAGTAAATGCAGTTTCTAATATTGCAGAAGATAATGGTATTGAAATGGACGAATACAACATTAACCAAGTTTACCAGGCAAAAAATAAATTGGAAAGTGCAATATATCAACTAGAGGAAGACTTTGAAGAAGCAATTAGAGATATCTCGAATAAAATAGACGAATTAGAATACGGCGAAGATTAAAATGGCAGGAAAAAATTTAGATTACTGGTATGATGAACAGATAAAAAGATATCTTATACAGATAATCAGAATCTTTTCAAATTTTAAAGTAAGAGAATATACAGATAAAGGTGTAAACTATAATAGAGTACCCGCAAGATATGGAGATAGTAGTAGAATGGTTGCTAGTATTTTGCGTAATAATTCAGAAAATATAATTAATAGTTCGCCTTTTATTGCAGTAACTATACAAAGTATCCAACCAGCAAGAGATAGAACACATGAACCATTCCTTGTTGATACTCAACAAGTAGCAGAAAGAGAATTTAATAAAGAAACAGGTGCTTATTCTACAGAGCAAGGTAATCTATACACCACTCAAAGATATATGCCAGTGCCATATAATATGACAATAAATGTAGATATATGGACTACAAATACAGATACAAAATTACAAATTTTAGAACAGATATTTGTTTTATTTAATCCTAGTATTCAATTACAATCTAATAGTAATCCGTTAGACTGGACTAGTGTTTTTGAGGTAGAGTTAGCAGATATTAATTGGAGTAGTAGAGCCGTACCTGCAGGAGTAGATGAAACTTTAGACATATCTACTATGTCATTTACAAGTCCAATATGGATTAGTCCTCCTGCTAAAGTAAAAAGACAAGCAATTATACAACGAATTATAAATGATATACATTCTACTCCTGATATAGGAGAATTAGGATATAGTGAAGACTATGCAGACTTTTTTGGTCCTACAGCAGAATTGGCAGAAGTTGTTGTTACACCTAACGATTTATATTTACAAATTACAGGCAGTACTGCAAAATTAGTTAATGCTAGTAATGTAGGCCAAAAATGGTCAGATATAATAGAAATGATGGGAGAATTAAGAACAACCAGTAAGTTAAAATTAAATATATCTGCTGATACAGATAATGAACTTAATATGCTTGTAGGAAGTGTTACTAAAAATCCTGTAGATGATACTGCATTAATTTTTAATTTAGATACAGATACATTACCTGTTGATACATTATCAGATGTAGACAAGATTATTGACCCTACATCAAATTATCCTGGAGACGGAACATTAGCGGCCGCAAGTACAGGACAACGATATTTAATAACAGAAGACATAGATGATTTAGGATTTCCTAATTGGGGGATAGACGCACAGGAAAATGATATTATTTCATACGATGGTTCCAAATGGTCTGTAGTATTTGATGCAAGTGCAAATTCTGACTCAACACATTTTTTACACAATACTTTTACCTCCAAACAGTTCAAGTGGACAGGTGTAGGCTGGATAAGTAGTTATGAAGGCGAATATAGACCTGGCTACTGGAGATTAGTACTGTAATGAAAACAACGGCGGCAGGAGTTGTATTTCTTGCCAAAGATACTGGCAGATGCTTATTACAACTCAGAGAAGGAACAAAACGATTTAATCATACCTGGGGATTCTGGGGAGGTATAATTGAAAAAGGAGAAACTCCTTTTGAATGCATACAAAGAGAACTAGATGAAGAAATTGGATTTATTCCAGAACTTCAAAAACTTAATCCAATAGACGTTTACCAAAGCAAAGATAAAAATTTTTATTACTACAGTTTTGTATATGTTGTAGATAATGAATTTATGCCCCCAAAACTAAATGGCGAAAGTGCCGGTTATGCCTGGGTAAACATAGGACAATGGCCTAAACCTCTTCATAATGGTTCTAAAATCACTCTTTTTAAAAATGGTGGAACAGAAAAACTGCACACTATATTAGAAATCAATAAAGAATAAATAATAGTATGACCAAAGGCGAAATCATAGATTTTGAGGTCTTGCGAATACAAAATGATTTGGATAATTTTCAGCGAACTAACACGATACCACATACTATATTAGAAGGCACATTTGATATAGAAGAAATAAAGGATGTTTTTTTAAATAAACTTCCTCCTAAGTATAAAAAAATAGGTAAAAGACTTGTAGATGAATACTACGAAAAAATAAATGAAAATTTAGAGTCTTTAAAAACTGCCATGAAAAGGGACTACGACAGAGTCTTTAAAAATATGGCATCTGCTCATGAAAGTTTTAGATATAAGCAGACAATGAACCTATATAGACCTGGAATTAATCCAATTAGAGCATTGTATTATCAGACCCGTGACGTGAGCAGGAGATATAATCCTGAGCACCCTTACCACTACTGGTTAATAGACCTTGTTACAGATTTAGAATATAACAATATTATATTAGATGCTTTAAAAAAGGACATAAGCAAACTTGAACGTATAATAAAAAGATATTATTACCCTATAACTAAAATTGATGATAATATTCCTTTAGAATTATTTCATGCTAAACAGCAACTAAAGGACTTTAAACATTATTACAAATATTTCAGAGATATAAAACATTGGAGACCAGACGAGTAATTATTTAAATGTGGTTGCTTTCATGCTACAAACAATTCTATTTTGCTTATTGTCAGAATTTACAGCACTATGCCAACTAGTTGGGCCTGTTCTAAATAAAAATAAACTTCCAGGATTTCCTCCAACAATTTTATAAGGTTTATCTGCATCTGGATTATCATATATTTCTGTGCCAAAAACATATTCAGGATTACAATAAATTACACCTCTTACAAAAGGATTATTTGGAGTTTCTTCGTCTCCATAATAGTCATTATGCATTTGTAATTTTTGATTTTTACTTATCATATTTTCTACACCATAAAAATATTTACAATTGATGTCCCAAACATTATTAATTGCTTCAACAATATCTTTATTTTTTTGTCTAATTTTTTCTATAATATCTAGATAAGCAGATACATGTTGGGGACCATCATTATTAAATTCTTTTTGAGATAAATTTTCCTGTAACTTAATATAATTATCAAATATATTTTTATTATCTAAACCTGTAATAAAATTTTCTATTACAATATATTCAAAAGGATATGTGTTTAAATTTTCCCTACAAATTTTATCAATATTTTGTACTTTAACCATTATTTAGAAGTTTTCCTTTCAACACCGTCCCATTCTCCTGCAGGCATAGGTTGTTTTATTCTTTGTGCATATAAATTTGCAAGAGTATTATTCCAGTCATGTTCTTTTATTACTTCTATTTGATGAGCACATTCGGCCCATTCCCTATTTTGATAAGCATCTACCATTCTGTTTATTACTCTAACCTCTTTTGTGTCTTTTAAAATTGTATAAATTGTTACAGGTGCAGTTTGGCCTTTTACTGCAATTTTATCTAACATTACAAGTCCTTGTGGTGAAACTATTTGTTTTAATGTATGTTCTGTAAACATAAAAAATACACCATACTCTTTGGTTTGTGCTTCTAAACGAGCCGCTAAATTTACACTATCTCCTAAAACTGTATAATCAAAACGTTGATTAGAGCCCATGTTACCTACTACGGCATCACCTGTGTTTATTCCTATACCAACACCCAACTCCATTAATCCATCTTCTTTAAGTTCTTTATTAAGTTTTTTAAGTTCTACTTCCATTTCTTGTGCTGTCTCAATAGCCAATTGGGCATGATTATCTACATCAAGTGGAGCATTCCATATTGCCATTAAGGCATCTCCTATGTATTTGTCTATTGTGCCTTCTTTTTGCATAACAAGATCTGTCATAGGTGTCATATATCTGTTAATTAATTTTCCTAAACCTTCAGGATCTGTTTTAAATTGTTCTGATATTGGAGTGAATCCACGAATATCTGAAAACAAATATGTCATTGTTCTTGTATCTCCGCCTAAACGTAATAGACTTGGATCTTTTTGTAACTTTTTAACCATTGCAGGTGCAAGATAATGTTCGAATTGTTTTTTAATTTGTTCACGTAATTTATATTGTTTGTAAAAGTTATTAAATGCCGCCTGTGTAAAAACTAAAAATCCACTTAGTACAGGGAAAGTAGCATCTAATAAAACTAAATCGCTTGTATATTTGTAAACACTATAATAGGATATTCCCCCTAATACTGCAAGTGATATAGGTGCAGTCCAAAGTAATGGCAGTTTATAAACTGCTAAAGCAATTAGAATCATAGTCAAGAAAGCAACGACCAACTCTGTGACAGCACTTAATTGGCTTCTTGTTATGTTACTGCCGTCTATAATGTTTTGTATCATATGAGCCTGTATATGTTGTGGATAAAGATTACCACGTGGTGTAGGTACAGGGTTTGCAACACCCTCAGCAGTAACACCTATGACTACCCATTTACCCATTAAATCTGGAATACTATCAGCACCTTCATATTCTATTTCTTCAAAAGAATTATTAAAACGTATATAAGCAGTACCATCTGGTTGTGTAACTACAGGAGGAAAAGGAGGAATAGCCACTTCTTGTATTCCTATTTCAGATGTTTTTATCATATAACTGGGTTTACCTGTGTGTACCCTTAACATCTCTACTGCAAAACTAGGATAAATTTTGTCTTCTACAGTAATAGCAAGAGGGTATGTTCTAGTTTGATTATCTGGTTGAGGGGCAGATGCTAAAACACCTTTACCATTACTTACAACTTCCAATATGGGAATATTAGTAACTAAATTAGGCCATTTAAGTAAATAATCTTTTGCTGGTACAGGACCTATTGTACCTGTACCTATATGAGGACCTGTACTTTTTATTCCTTTAACACTTGGCGTTTGACTTAAAACATTTACATTTACAGGATTTTTTCTAGCACCTGGAATGTTAATAACATTTTGTTGTAATATTCCTGCAAAACTTTCGTCTCCCTGAAATCTATCTGCTTCAGGAAACATAATTGTCCAACCTACGGGACCACTATTTTTCATAGCAACGTCTACTACAAGTTGTGCATAATATTGCCTTGGAAATGGATACTGTCCGTATTTTGCTAAACTTTTTTCGCCAATGTTTATTAATACAACATTATCACTTTGTTTTACTTCATCTAATTGTTGATAACTGTCAAAAACTTGACTTCTAAGACTTTGTAATGGTGTAGGATCTACTATTCTTAAGCCAAGTAAAAGTGCAATAGATAGGACCACTGCATAACCACTATATAACCATTTCATATCTATATTTATCGTAAGAAAAACCTCCCTATAATTAGATTATAGAGAGGTTTCATTCTAATCTAATAGTTTTAAAGACGTCTATTAATCGTCTGGCAAATTGTGGCTTTTAGTTTTAAGAGTCTCTAAACCACCGGGCAATCCGGGAAATCGCTCTATTAGTTATTAGCAAATTCTGATATTAAACCATTTGCTAAATCATATTGGATAGCAAGACTTTCATATAGTTTGTAATATTCTTTATCACTATTAGGTCTATGTTCGCTACCATAAAGATCTGCATCTACAAAGTTCCAGTCTATTGAACCGTCTCTGTTAGTATTACCTTCATCACTTACTGCTTTATTAAATGCTTTTGCAAATTCAGGTCTAAATTTAGCAACTCTGTAATTAACACTTTTAGTATAAAATCCTAAATTTTCAAGTTGTAAAACTAAACTGTTCATACCAGGAAATTTTCCTGTATCTTCATACTCACCTAAAGTAATTTGCATTGGATCATCAATAACATAGTATTCGTCATCTCCAAGTATAAAATCTAAATTAGCAATAAACTCTTCAACAAGTTTTTTACCTTTTTTGAATGCTTCAGCATCTCTAGTTCTATATTGGAAGTCATGTATTTCATGACCTTTAAGTAAGCCTGTTGGCTCTGGTTGATCGCCTAAAATTCTGTAATTTAATGTTGACATATAACTCCTACCTTATTTGTTACTATATAAATATTATAGCAAAAAACTAGAAATTGTCAAGCCTTTTTTATATATTTTTAACCTGCAAATGCACGTTCTAACATAAAATCTCCAGACTCTCCTGTGTTGCCTTCGTGCCATCCTAAGTTTGTAAATAGTTCTCTGCAATCTTTATTCATTTCTGGAGAACCGCATACCATAACTGCGTCTCTGGTTTTATCTAAATTACTGCCTAAAACATCTGGAATATAGTTCCAAAATCTACCAGGTCTTAAATATTTTTCTCTAGTTACTGTTTCTATATAATTAAAGTTAGGATAATCTAAACTGTTTAGTTTTTGCTTATATGCTAGTTCATTTACATTTCTTACAGTATGAAACAAGTAAACATTATTAAACTTTTCATAGGTCTCAAAATCATGTGCAATACTTATAAAAGGTGCGATACCTGTGCCAGTAGATAGCATTACTAAATTTTGTTTTTTATTTAAATAATCTATAACTAGACTGCCAGTACATTTCGGATTTACAATAACCTCTTCTCCAATTTGTACATTTTGTAATTTTTCTGTAAGGGGACCATTTGGAACTTTGATACTTAAGAACTCTAAATGCTCGTCATAATTTGTACTTACAATACTATATGCTCTAAGTATTGGTCTAGGATCTACATCGAGACCCATCATACAAAACTCTCCATTTTTAAATCTAAAACTTTTATCTCTTGTGGTTTTAAAACTGAAAAGTCTATCTGAATAATGTTTGACTTCTGTAACTGTCTCTTTGTGCATACAGATATTTATTTTATAGATAAAATTTCCCCTGCCATTTCTGACAGAGGAAATGTGTTTTGTAAAAAGTTAAAACTTATTCACATTCTTTAGGATTTTTAGAACAATACTCCATTACCTTATTAAGCAATTTTACTTGTTCAATAAGTTCTGAAATGTCCTCATCGTCCTGCTCACCCTCATCTGAGGATTTTTTGTCTTCCTTCTTAGGTAGGAAAACTTTTGCTAAGAATGAGCGTTCTACTTTTTTTCTTCTTCTGGTTTTTTATCTTTGGAATCTTCTTGAAGTTCATCAGTTTGTTCATCAATTTCATCTGAAACTGTTTTAACAACACCTGCTCCTACTTCTAAAGCAGTCGTAGAAATATCAGAAACATCTTCTGCTACTGATACTGCCACATCTGATGCAGTTCCAACTACCACGTCTACTGTGTTAGTTGCTAACTCTTTACCGCCCTCGATTACTGCTCCAACTGAGGCACAACCTTGTGCGAAAATTACAAAGAATAAACCTAAGAACATATTTTTTAGTCCTTCCATTTTATTCTCCTTATATAAGGTGTAATAAGCCATCTGCTATATTACACTAATATTTATCGGAATTAAAACATCATATTAAGTTTTTTGTAAAACTTATTGTAATGTTTAGACCCGTCTTTAAAATCATTATAATGATCTCGATTATATTCTAAAACATCATACATTTCGTATAACATTTCAGTCAACTCTTGATGTGATGTATTTGATAATTTTTGATATAGATTATATAATTTATTTTTTCTCGAGTTATGATCCTTGTCGTTATCATAACTTTCGTCCCACCATTTATAAAATGTTTTAAATCCACAATCTTTAAGATAGGATAATGCTCCAGGTTGTGCATGTAATATAAATGGATTTGCCATAACTATAGCCTTGGTACATTTATCTGTCATATCTAATTCATAATCGTTATAATCTTTACATGTATGTTCAAAATATGTTTCACTAACAAAATGTATATAAGTATCTAAAAATGCTTGTCTTTCAGTATCACTTTTAAGTCTTGGTAAAAAAGGGTCGCTGGAATTTGTATTATGTAAGTCATATATCCATGGTAAACTATTTAAAAGTTCATCACTTAAATTTAATTCGTCTTTATAACTTTCTATAGACATATCTTTAAATGGAGTATAACAAGAAACTAAATTTTGTTGCTTTAAATTATTATCAAAAATAAATTTACATAACTCTGCTCTATGTTTATAAGGCTTACCCATAAAAGTTAATAATTTTTTAGGTCGCTGTATTTTATTTTTTATTTGCTCATATTGTTTATCTATAATATCCTCAGGCTGACATAATGGCATAAAGACTTGATATGGCAATGTAGCAACATTATACTCCTTGGGCTCAAAACTTTTTATGTTTCCTACTATAAGTATTACATCATTTTTATTTAAATTATATTTTAGCATGGTATTACAAATTATTTTATGTGTAAAATCTCTGTTACCAAAATATCTATATGTAATATCATAACTTTCACTAGTAAAATCAAAAAGTAATTTACATTTGTTATCCTTTATGTCTTTTAAAATATCTTGTGGAATATTATAAAAGTATTCTTTTGCTTTTAATATTAATTGTTTATCTCGTTGAGGAGGACATGTGATTTGCATATCTATTTGAATAGGATACACATACTTTTGATTTGTATTATTTTTAATGGGTAATCGTAGAAGATCTTCTACTGAAGAATTCATTTGACCTGTATGAGTAAACAACATAATAATATTTATGTTGCATTGTAAAACTAATCTTGTGTAACTGAAATAGAACAACCACCTAAGGTTGCACAGGTTTGTGTCAATGTATATGTTTGTCCTACGGAGTTGTGTGATTGATTTAGATATAAATCTGTTCCATAACTACCATATAAATTAATAGTTGCCGTATGAGCACCATTTTTTCTTTGTTTTATCCAAACATCATTATTATCATTATAGATATTTAGGTTTAATGTTTTACTTCCATTTTGTAATTGTCCAGCATAAACTTCGTTACCGTCACCAAATATGTTTACATACATGTTGTGATTTATACTGCTACTATCTTGTTTTTGGCCTGCTTTAAAGTCATTGTTGTCGCCATGTATATCTAATCGCACAAGATTTCCACCTGGTTCATTATAATCATATGACCAAGAAGTGTTTCCGTTACTAGAATTTTTATCTAAAAACCAACCTTGACCAACCATTACATCATTACTATTACCTTCTAAATGAAATTCTACTTTGCTTTCATTACAACTGTTGTAACTACATTTTTGCCATATTTGTAATGTGTTACTATCTCCGTCTATATCTCCGCCTTGATCATGTCCTTGACCCCAAGCACTTGAATAACCTATATAAAAATTATTACCTTCTTGTAATATTGCTATTTCGTTTGATTGTCCATCTAAACTAAAGTTAATGTCATTATCATATCCATCTTGTAATACTCTTAAAATATTATTACTAGAATCTGCACTTACTATACCTAAATCTATATCAATAATATTATTATACCCTTCTTGATTGGCTTCAATAATTACATTATCTCCTGCTTGTTCAATTAAAACTTCCTGGTCATCTGCTAATAAAACAGATGGTATTAATAATAATCCTGCTAATATGTTTCTTAATATTTTCATCTAATTCTGTATAATTGTTATTACACTTCCCTCACAACTGTTTAGGCACATTATTGTAGAACCTAAATCTTTATCTGTTACAAATATTTGTGCAGATGTACCCTTTTTAAACTTTAAACTAACGTAATTATTAGCCTGCCTTAAAAAGAACACTTTACCATCAACATCTGGTAAAATATTAAATTGGTTATCTGCTTGTAATCCAAAATTTCTATCTATTAATCTATCACTAAAGTTTTGTTCCTGTTGGCCGTCCAAAGCATCTGCTTCTTCTATAATCTCCAACAAATCTCTCAAAAAGTCAACTTCTAAGAAATTAATATCTAATTCTGTAAATTCTAACTCCTGTTCGGCTTCTGCCGCCAAATCTTGTCCTTCTAAAAAGTCAATGTCTAAGTCTGAAAAGTCTAACAATCCACCATCTCCTTTAAGTGCTTCTTGTTGTTCTTCTTCTGCCTGTACAATCTCTTCAGGTTTACTCACAATAAACATATTGTCTATCATATTCAAATCCAGGTCTACTAAAACAACTGGATTTGTTGGAGGTGTTTCAAACGTACTAACCATTACAGCCTGAAATGCCTCTTCAAGTATTACTGTACCACCGTCATTAGTCACAGTTATACTCCCTGAAGGTCTACAACCTTCTTCTAATTTTACCCTATCATTACAATTTGCATCTGGTAATAATATTACTAAACTTCTACCCAGTTCGTCAACTGTAGTGGTAAAATCAGTTCCCCTAATACCAATAGTTGCTGTAGGCGTTTCTATCATAATATTTTCTTTAGGAACAAGTCCTAAACCGCCTGTTGCAAATCGAGCCGTGCCTTGAACAAAGTTCATAGCCATTTTGCTCTTGCTTGGATCAGGATCATATACATACTCTGTAATCTCTACAACTGTATGTTCTGTCAAACTAATCTGTGTTTGGTCTACAAATTCGATTTTTAATCTACCGTTTTCGGTTTCTACATTATCATAACTTTGTACACCTGTGTCTAAAATAGCATCAAGTTGTTCTCCTGACGTCCTATAAATGGCGCCAGGAGTACCACTTTGCTCCGAAACGCCGCCAATCTCTTCAGCGGCGTTCAGAATAGGTGTTAGCAAAAATGCCAGAGCGAATAATAATTTAGTCGGTCTGTTTAATGCTAACTGATGCATTTTCACTGTCTAAGTCTACGTTAATTACACCTTTACATGCTGGTGTACAGGTTGCTGTCATATCTTGAGTGAACTGAAAATCTCCATCACTACCGTTTAACACAACTGTTAAACTTTGACCGCTATTACCACTTTGCTTAGTAGCAAACTTGTTGTCGTCTCCTGTTATTTCCATATTCCATACAGCATTATCTGTATTTACTATGATGCCAGACATTGAACTTGTTCCAGTACAATTTGTACCACAACTTTCGCCTTGGCCTTGAGCCGCCCAAACGTTGCTATTTGTAAATGAACCATCGAAATCATTTCGATCGCCAAGTATTACTAAGTCAAAATTTAAATATTCAGCACTTGCAGAACTACCAATGTCAACATCAAAAAGGTTTGAATCACCTTGAATGTCAACAAGCATATCTGCTTCGTCACTGCTACCTGAACTACCAATATTCATGTCCCAGACATTACTATCACCTAAGAAGTAAAAATCTAAAACAGATGATCCACTACCATCAAGGACCCAACTACCAAACATGTCGTTATTATTACCGTCTTGTATCAAGTCTAAAATTAAACTTGAACCAGTAAGAGTAAGATCACTGTTTTGTGATGCGTCACCTGATAAAGTGTTTCCATAGCCAGCCTGTAAGATGGTCAATGTGAGGTTATCACCTTCTTGATCCAATAACACTTCGTTATCGTCTGCAAGAATTGGACCAGCCATAAGGCATGCAAAAGCGAAGACACTGACTGCTAATTTACTTAAAAATTTACTTGTCTTCATTATTTTCTCCAATATTGGTTATACTATCATTCTTTAATAGAATGCGTTTCCATAAAGGTATTGAACTAGGGTCTTTGGAAAATGCTTCGACATCCTCCGCGTCCGGAAGAACGCCTGAATCTTTGAGACTCATCCAGTATGCCTGCTCTTGAGCGGCTACTTGATCGTCCCAATCTTCTGGATAAACAATCTTCCAATATCCTCTTTCATCACCTTGAGTAATAAGTTCTAACACCGCGGCCTCGATCGCTGATCGGACTGCGTATGTTACACTTTCATTCTGTGTCATTCCGCTCTCTAGTTCAAGTAATTTGGTATCCATATCTAAAAATCTAAATACATCTCCTGCTTGACCTGAACTTAATACGGTCTTGCTTGTTTGCACGTTGAGTATCACTTCGCCAGTGAGTGTGCTTACTGCACGAAGTGAAACCACAATGCTATCCCTACGATACTGGTTTGTTGTACCAATACCGAGATATCTTGCCCCTGTACCTCCTGTTTCAATATTAGTGTCATATCCTACAATACCACCTTCTAATATCATACCAGCAAATAACATTGGCTGTAGTTCTTGAAACTCGTCTTTACCTGCCTGTTTGGCTTGCTCAGATCGAGTGCTTCGAACTATTTGTCTTTCTCTAACTAGGTTATCTAAACCTAGTCCTCTTTCAACAACTCTAAACCAAGTTCCTTTTGGATTCTCTCCAGAACCTGCCGCCTTTAGAGCGTCTATTAATAAACTTTTTGCGTCTTGAGTAACTGCTGTACTAAAACTTGCAACATTATCTTGGCTTTTCCTTTGTCCTGTTCCATCTCCAAATTGATAAACAGCAACCACAGGCATGTTTTCTGCTGGAGGCAGATACCTTAACTTCCTGTACGTAGGTAGTTCTACTTTTTTAGGCTCTTCAACACATTCTAAAAAATCTGTTTTACATGCCTGATCGCCTGGTATAGCGATACTGGCACACCCGCTTAAATATAACACACCTATAAATGCTATTAATATTTTTTTATACAACTTATCCGCCTGATATTTGTCCTATCCCTATTGGAATCTCAATCGTTGTTATTGTTCCATCAGGATCAACAATGGTTAAAACAATTACCTCTAATCCGTCTGCATTTGTAGTTACAGTATAAGAAACATTATTGCCTTCTATTGTAAATGCGCCACTTGTAGCACCTGTACATTGAACAACTGTTGCTGGATCACAAAACATACTATCTACTAAACCTTTAGAAATTTGAGAGTATATTCTACTTTCTAAGTTTCTAATAAATTTATTAATTGTACTGTTAGCATCTTCTCTTTCAGCACGTCTTAATGCTTCTTCTATATCACTTTTAATTTTATCTCTACGGCCTTTTTCCTGGTTTTCTATTGTTAGATAATGAGCACCAGTTCCTGAGCCACTAAAACTTGGATTTTTAAATTTGTGCTTTATTTCGTCTGCACTTAATTCTGCAACAAACAAAACACCCATAATTATGAATAAACTTCCTATTATTGCATTTGAAAGTCTATTATTAATTTTTGCTTCATTCATTTTAATTTTCCTGCTCTTTTATTTTTTCAAGAGCCTCCTTTTCCTCGGCATCTTTCAAGACTTCCTGTCTTGCTCTATATTCGAGAACAACATTTACTTTTTGTTGTAGCCTTATAAGATCTTGATCAAGCATTCTAAATTGATCAATAACTCTTATAAGTTCCATGTGCATTTTACTAAGTTCTGGTTTTATATCATTGTTGATATATTTCCATACATAGTAAATAAAATATCCTAATCCAACAACTGCAACCACAGGAAAGCCAAAGTCAGCAACTAATTTTGCTACATCCATTAGTCTCTCCTTGCGTCTACTTTACCATCCTCTACGAAATTTTCTGCTCTAGCAACTCTGTCTATATCTGGTCTTAAATCCAAGGCACTACTTACCAATAGATCTATTTTAACCATTTCGTTACTCATGACTCGACCTCGAGTCTGAAGGGATTTGCAAAAACCAGTTAGGGTTTTCACTTGGCCAACGACGCCGGCCATTAATTGTTTTATAATTATAAAAATAAAGGCCCCCATTGCTAATGCTCCAGCAATAGGCAACCCTACTTCTGCAATTAATTGAAATATTTTTTCCATTTGCACACTCTGTTTGTTTGTTTTTTAGCGAGTGCTTTACTCACCTACCACATGTATTTATCTTGTTTGCATAAGAAAATTTGCTCATGAAAAAAGGAGCCAAGGCTCCTTTTCTCTGAATTTGTTTTTTGTTACATCATGTTTACAAGAACTTCAATAACTGCTTCTCCGCCTTCACTAGAACCAATTGCTTTACCAATTATTCTTCCGGCTACTGCATTATTGTCTGCTTTTGCATGTCCTTTAACACTTGAACTAACCATTAAGTCACCTTTTGCAATAGGTCCTGTAACTTTACAAGGCACTCTTCCACATAATGCTACATAGTGTCCATCTGCTTCACTGTTCATCATATATGCTGGCTCTGTACTTATAACACCTGCAACTGCATGATGTGAATCATCTTCACATGCTATAACTTCTAGATCTCCACCAAAGCAAACAACATCGCCTGGTACTAAATCTTCTGGTCCTGAGTATTTCTCAGCCAAGTCCGCATATCTGGCCTGTGTTGCTGTACCTTGGAAAAGGTTTGCAAAAATATCACCACTACTGTCTCTAGCAACAACTTTACTTGCTGTTGCGGCCGTTGTTGCATCTACGGCTATATCATCTGCATTAACCGTAATGTACGAACCTGCACCAACATTGACTGTTACTCCACCTGATGATCCACCACCTGTAAGACCTGAACCTGCAGTTACTCCAGTAATATCACCAGTATTAGTTGTATATCCAAAACTTGTAATCTTGTCATTTACTGCGGCCGCAGTCATTAATACAGTATCTGAATCACTAAATGATTCTGAACCTGTTTGTATTGCGGCATCACCAAAGTCACTAACTGCTAAATCAGGCAGTCTAGCACTTGCTAATGTTCCTGAACCAATATTACTTGCATTTGTTGTATCAGTTGTTGCTGAACTGGCCAAACCACTAACAGCACCACTGGCTATTGCTATATCTGTTGAACCTGCGGCTGTTAATTGACCCTGTGCATTAACTGTAAATGTTGCTACTGCTGATGCATTACCATAACTTGCGGCTGTTACACCTGTGTTAGTAATACTAATAGCACCTGAACTTGATGTAATACCTGTAGATCCTGTAATAAGTGCTTGTACTTCACTGTTTGAAACTGCTACTGCATCTGCGGCTACGTCTATACCATAACCAGCAATAACATTAAGTGTAACTGCTCCAGAAGTTCCGCCACCTGTCATACCAGTACCTGCTGTTACTGACTCTATATCACCTGCATCGTTTGTAAAACTAAATACACCTGTTGAACTATTATAACTTAAATCTCCACTAGCACTTACGGCCGCTCTGGCTCTTGCATCAGTAAAGTATAAATTAGTTGAACCTTCTGTTATTTCATCTGAGTTGTCTTTTGTTGCAATTTGAGCCGCGATATAGGCCTTAACTGATTGCTGTGATGGTGCTCTTGTGGCACTATCTGTACCAAAGCCATCTTCATCAATAATATTATTTGCTATTCTGGCGTCTGCTCTAGCATCTGTATAGTACAATGCTGAAGAATGTTCTGTTACATCTTCTGTTGTAATACTTGCATTAATGTAAGCATCTACTCTGGCATTTGTATAATATAAGTTTGTGCCTTCTGCAAGGTCTGAAGTGCTTGATGATAAATTAACATAAGTGGAACCATCGTTTGTAAATTGCCATTTATCAGATGTTTCGTTATATTGGAAAAATACATCATCACTTGAACCTCTGTTTACTTGTAAACCAGCATTTTCAGTAGGGGAGCCTGAAGCGTCACTGTTTAGTACCATAAGGTTATCTGCAATACTTAATGATGTTGTATTAACAATAGTTTGTGTACCTGAAACTGTTAGGTTTCCGCTTACTACAACGTCTGCAAATGTTACATCACTTGAAGTAGCAACTGCCTGTCCTATTGCAATTTCTCCTGAACTCACTGTAACACCTGTACCACCAGTTACTCTGGCATCTATGGCACTATTTGCTCTTGCTACAGTATAATATAAATTAGTCTGTTCTGGTACATCTGCTGTACTAACCTGATTAGTGCCTGTTCCAAAATCAATATGAGTATCATCTATACCGTCAGCCTTTAGGGTAACTGCGCCTGATGATACTGTAAAATGATCACTACTAAAAGAAGCAATACCTTTATTGGAATCTGTTGCATCTTCACCTGATACAACACCGGAAGATACATCTATACCTTCTCCTGCTGTTATTAATGCCTGTACTTCACTATTTGTTAATTCTATATCATTTGCATTTGCAGTAATACCATAACCGCCCACAACGGTTACTGTAACTGTACCTGAAGTACCGCCACCAGTTAAACCGTCTCCGGCTGTAACACCTTCTATGTCACCTGCGTCATTAGTAAAACTAAATGCACCTGTACTACTGTTATAACTTAGGTCTCCACCAGCACTAAAAAGTCCTCTAATTACTGAACTTGCTATGCCTAATGTTCCTGAACTTGCTGTTAAGTTAGTTCCAGCCATTCCTGAAACTAAATCAGCAATACTTTCTTTCTTTGAACTATTATCACTTGCGTCTATGATTGGTATGCTGTCTGCATCTACGGCTACTGCGGCCGCACTTAATTCATTTAAGTCTAGTGCTAATGATACTGCACCACTTGAACCACCGCCACTAAGTCCGTCACCTGCTGTAACGGCACTAATGTCACCTGTTTCTGAAATACTTAAAACACCATTTGTTGCATCTAGTCCTGATCCTGCCATAAATGTTGCTAAAGCATCTACTGTTGTTCTTTGTTCTGTAGAGCCGTCTGAGTCTAGAGTTGCAAATGAATCTCCTGTTGCTGGAGTAACTGCGGAAAATTCTGAAAAGTCTACTGCTAGGGTAACAGTACCAGAAGTACCTCCTCCACTAAGTCCTACACCTGCAGTAACACCTTCTATGTCACCTGCGTCGTTTGTAAAACTGAATGCACCAGAAGTACTATTATATGACAAGTCTCCACTTGCACTAAATAATCCTCTAACTTCTGAATTACTTAATTCTATATCATTTGCATTTGCTGTAATACCATATCCACCAACTACGTTAAGTGTTGCGTCTCCATCTGTAGCACCACCGGTTAAACCTGCACCTGCTACAATGGCTGTAATATCACCATCACCTAATGATGTAATTTCAGAATATTTTGCTAGTCTATGTCCACCTGCTGTTGATCCGTCATGAACTCTGACAGTATTGTTCGTTGTATCGATCGTAATCTCACCAGCCAGTCCAGTAAATGAACCATGTTGGGTGGCGGTACCACGTCTCCTTTGAATTGCTGTTGCCATTTTATTCCCCTAAATTAATAATAAAGCAATAATCTTTAATTGTATTTATCATTTATCTTAATATCCAATGTTCTAACTCACTATTAATATTTCTTATTTTGAGCCATCTTTCGTTTGCATATTGTCCTTTATACATAGCAACTGAACCTATCATTGCTACTCTTGTCCATCCTCTGTCTAAACGGTTAATATACTCTTGTTCAAGTTCATATCTTTCATAAAATTTACAAACTTCTATTTGTGAACCGTCCTCTAATGTTTCATAAATTGTTGCACTTTCTGGAAGTGCAAAAGTAGGATCTAAACTATCAACATAATAACTGTGAAGTTTTCCTTCGTGGTCTGTCCATTCAACTACTTCTGTATTTTCCTTGACTGGATTACCATCTTCTCCTAATTTGTATTTTTCCTTCCAGGCATTCCAACCTGCATTACCTACTATTGCAGAATGTTGTACTACTACACCTACAACGTTTTCGTTACTGTCTGCAATATGTAATTTACCCTCTGTGTCTAGTGTAACAGCAACACCATATCTGTTTTCATTTTTAGTGTTACCGTCTGCCCATTCATATATTTCTGCGTAGGCTGTATGGTTACTTAAATAACCTGTCTCAGTAAATACTGAGCCTTCTCCATCTATCCTAAATACATCTAATCCTCCAGGATCATTATTGTATTCATTATATACTTGAGCATTTAAAAAATTAAAACTGCGCCTTGGTGCAGAACCACTTTGTAAATTTAAAAAGTTGCCCTCATAATGTTTGCTAGGTGCAAAACTATTAATCATATCTCCATGACATTGGGTACCTTTTATATATACTTTGCTTAATCTTTTATCCTCTACATCTCCAAAAATAAGTCTGCCATCACTTGTAATATTAAAACCTTGTCTGTTTTGTCTGCTTATTGCTCTTAAACTAAAAGTTTTTTCGTCGTCGCCATCGCCCTCTACAATTAATCCTCTAGTGCTGTTTAATCCACTAGATGGAATAGGTGCTTCACTAGGATAATTGGATCTAATGTGTACACTTCCAGGACCATATGCCTTAGGTGCCCTTAAACCTATACCTATTGCTCCAGATCTATTAATAGTAAAATAACTTTTACCTTCTGATGCTATTAAAAATCCATCAAGTTCTGAAGACAGTCTAAAATTTTTTTCACCTGTTAAATTTAATTCTGCTCTTTCCCATTTTAATTCTTTTGGAATAGATACATTTTTTATTTCTTTTAAACCTTGCTGTAATTTTTTTTCAATGTTTTTTTCTATGCTACTAATATCTACATCACTTTCAGAATTATCAAATTCTATATTTAATAATGCTTCTTCCAGTTGCTTTTGAACCTCTTGCTTTACAAGTTGTTTTAGTGTTGGTTCTTTCTTTTTAGTAGTCTGTGTCTTTTTTGCTCTTGGCATTTTTTACCTAACTAATAACTGCTCTGTCTTGTACTCTTCTCCAATTGGAGCCATCATAAAAAGCCATTGTGGCACCACCTGTTTCATCACTTACAAATATCATATCACCAGCACTCATACCTGTGATACTACCTGCTTCACTAACAGTATAACTGTCGTGTGCTGTAGGCATTCTGTCATCTGTTGTAATAGGACCATAATCTACTGTTGTATTTGCGGCCTGTGTAACAAGTCCATAATCTTCTATATGACTAAAAACACCTGTTACGTCTAAATTTGTTACTGTTAAAGTATTATCAGATTTATCAAAAGTAAAATCTGAATCTCCTGCTAAATCTCCACTGTCATTAAACTGTACCTGCGTATTACTACCACTTGCAGGTATGGCACCAAAACTAATTGTACCTGAGCCGTCTGTTTTTAATACTTGATTAGCAGAACCGTCTGCTGATGGTAAACTGTATTCACTGTTTACGTTTACTGTACCTGTTACAGTTATACCTGTGGAACTTGTTGCCAATTTTTCACTATTGTTATGATATAATGTTTGAGCACCGCCTGAACTGAATACTGCTGACGTTTTACTTCCTGCGGCATTAGTAATTGTTACTGTTCCTGATCTTACTCTTAAAGATCCAGTTCCAGCATCATCTATATAACTGTTATTTCCATCGTGATATATTTCTAAATCGCCGCCTGTACCAAATTTTGCTTTTACATTATCTGAATAAAGGACTTCATTACCTTCTATTTTAAAAACTTCTGATGTGTTATTAGCATTGTAAATTTTAAATATTGGATCACTACCACTACTGTTATCTCGTACTCTTAATTGTGTAGCCGTTCCATTTGCATGATGTACATCTAAGTAAGCACCTGCAAATTGTAGACTAGGATTAGTGCCTAATCTTAAATTTCCATTTACAAATAATTTTTCGTTGCTCGAGGTCGAGCCAACGGAGACTGTGTCGTTAGAGGAATCAACAAATAATGTTCCACTGTCGACATTCAATTCTGGCAAGGTACTTCCTATATTTTGCCAACTACTACCATTATAGACTTTAACCGTTGAATTAGAACTGTCTAAGAACAAGTCACCCGCAGATTGGTCGCTAGATGGCTCTGTACCGGTACTTAATTTATTACCCGTACTTTTACCGATCTTAAAATCAGATTGCGTGGTACCTTTAAAATTTCCAAAAATTGCCATTCTTTTTTCCGTTCAGTTCAGTAATTGTAAAACTACTGTCTGTGTCAACTGTCGACACAGTCTTCCCGTTCAATACTATTTATCTTTTTAACTAGTTTTAAGTGGCTTAGATAATTCTTCCCAACTGGTCTCGTAATCACTGTCACCATCTGCGTAACCCATTACACCTAGTTTTTCATATTCAGGTATAAGTTCGTCTCTAAGTAGTCCTATCTTTTTAAGGTTGGGCATTATTCTGCTGAATAACACATCTTGAAATTGTGTTTGAAATATATTCTCTTTTTGATATTCGTCTGTAAACTCTATATCCATACCATATTTTTCCCAAACATCGTATGCTCTTAATCTGTTTCTGCTTACAGTACATGCCTCTAAGGCAAATTGTGCTCTGTCTATCTGTTCTTCTTGTGTAAGTGTTTGTACATAATCTGTTAGGTAGTTTATACCAAATGTAACATGTCTGGCTTCGTCTCTGATAATGTAATCCAGCATTTGATATAACACAGGATCTTTTGTTGCATTTTTTGTAGCATTAAAGGCCGCAAGTGCTAGTCCTTCTATAACAACTTGCATACCAATAAATTTTAAGTCCCAACGTGGATCTGTAAGTATTTTATCCAGTAATCCTTTTAGGGCTCTGCCTATGGGCCAAGTACGTTGTATTCTGGTTTGTAAATATTTGTTAAATGCTTCTACATGTCTGGCTTCGTCAAATGTCTGACTTGCCGCATACAGTTTAGCATTAAATGTAGGCGCACAACTGGCCAACTGACTTGCTACCAATAAAGCACCTTGTTCGCCATGTAAAAACTGACTGAGTGCCCAACTGTTTAAATCTGTAAGAAACTCCATTCTGGTTTCTTTATCCATTTTGTTGAACACAGGATGGTTATCCCATTGAGTATTTTCAAATTCAAACTCTTCTGGGTCCATGCCTTTGTATTCTGGAGACCAATCTACATCAACTTCCACATTCCAGTTTAGTTTTTTACCTAGTTCATATAATTTTTTGATACGATTATCCTGAACTGTATAGTCCCAATTATAACTTCCTGTGAGGGGGGTTTCGAAAATTTCTACGACATCTGTGGGTTCTAGATTGGCAGGATATTCACCATCATGTAACGTGATGTCTCGAGGAGTATCAGTCCTGAGAACTTTCATGTGGGTTATCTACCTGATTTTTGACTGTTTTTGAGTTTTTCTATAGTTGCCATTACCATAGCATCTGCAGTTTTACCGTCGCCAGTTGGAGATCCAAAATTACCACCAAATGCACCTTGTTGAGGATTGTCCATACCAGCAACTATACGATTTAATCTTTGTTCATTTTTTCTAATAAAGAATAACATATATGCTTCAAAGTCCCCGCCTTTCTGACCTAAAATTTTACCTTGTTTTTGTGCGGCATTTTCGGTTTCTCTTTTTGGTTTACCAAACTTTTCTCTTTCTGCTTCAATTTGTCCTAGTAAATTATTATATAGTGCTACTTCTTTTTCAACTGCGTCATAATGCATTTTAGCATCTTTTAAAATAATATTTTGTAGATTTTTATCTATTCCTGGCATATTTTTAGTAATTGTAGTGTAATCATTTCGTGCAAAAGCGGATTGTCCTGACATATTACTACCAAAACTATTCCTTGAATAAGCCATTGCTTGAAAACCAAAAGCATTTGGATATTTTGCCTGTACTTGATTAGCATGATTTTGATCAATCTGCTGTGCCTGAGGAGCATTTGCGTCTGCACCAGGATCTGCACTTACTGGTTCGTCAGCCATTGCTTGGCCTCCCATTGCCATAGCACCTGCTAATCCTAGTCCCATAGCACCTTTTTTAATTTTATCCACCATGCCAGGTGCTTCATACAACTCTGCTTCACTGATTATGCTGTTGTACTCTTCCTGAGTTTCTGCAACTTTAAGACGATCTAGATAAGAATTAATTTGTGCTTCTTCTACTAGGTTTATTAGATTTCTCATTTCATTTGACATAATGTTATTTATCCTTTTCCGACCATTTTATACTATTATTTCTACCAGTCCTGGAGCCGCTTCTGTTTTATGTTCTAATGCTCTACCAACAATTTGTAATGGACTTAACTTGTTTGGTGCTAATGCCACCATGGCATGTCCTGGTACATCACTTGTTATAAGTACATCACCTTTCTTACATGTACCTGCAACTTTACATGGTATTCTTCCACGTAATGCTATTGCTACACCATCTGCCTCTGAATTCATTAAATATGCAGGATCTGTACTTACAACTCCTGCTACTGCATAACTGCCTGCATCGTCTGTTACGGTAACTTCTTTATCTCCACCAATTACTAAAACAGTACCTGGTTCATACTCTGCGTCTGCTTCATACTTCTCAGCCAAGTCAGCATATCTGGCCTGTGTTGCTGTACCCACAAAGAAGTTTGCATCAACATTTCCACTAAAGTCTGCTGATGTCATACCTGTTAATGCTGTATCTAAATTTACTGTTGCACTACCACTAGTTGCACCACCATTTAAATTTGTTCCTGCCACAACTGCTGTGATATCACCTACATTTGTAGTAAAGCCTGAATCGTTATCGAAATTACTTATTTTTATTTCACTTGCGGCTTTTCTGCTTTCAGTAGTTCCATTTTGTAAAATAAACTCTGTAGTGCCTGAAATATCTCCTGTCATGTCTGTAAGTTCACTGAAGTCAAGTGCTAAACTAACTGTACCTGAAGTACCACCGCCACTAAGTCCTACACCTGCTGTAACTCCTTCTATGTCACCAGCATCGTTAGTAAAACTAAACACACCAGTACTAGAATTGTAACTGATATCTCCACTAGCACTAAACAACCCTCTTACGTCTGCATTTGCTAGTGCTAAACTTACTGTGCCTGAAGTACCGCCTCCACTTAATCCAAACCCTGCTGTAACACCTTCTATGTCACCTGCGTCATTTGTAAAACTGAAAACACCAGTACTGGAATTGTAACTAATATCTCCACTTGCACTAAACAATGCTCTTACTTGTGAATTACTTAATTCTATATCAGTACTGTTTGCTGTAAGTCCATATCCAGCACCTACATTAAGTGTTACTGCACCACTTACACCGCCACCTGTTAAACCATCTCCGGCTGTAACGGCTGATATATCTGCATCACTGTCTGTTGCAATAGTAATTGTGCTACCACTATGTGTAACATCTATTCCTGATCCTGCTGTAAATGTCAGTAAACCACCACTTGTTATAGCCTGGTTACCAGCACTATCTGTTGTGAATTGCCAGTTAGCAAAGTTATCTGCTGTTGTTGATATAACACCTGTGCTATTATCATAACTAATTAATCCTGTGCCACTTATTGCTCCTCTGTACTGAGTATTACCTGGGCCTGTGTATGTAAATACACCATTATTATTATCATAACTTAAACTGCCATCTCCACTGCTACTAACAGAAAAGTGTGTTCTTATTGCTGGAATATTTGCATCTATTGTTAATGCTGTTCCGCCATCTGTAATTAAAACATTACTACCTGCTTCTAAACCTTTTACAGCATGGAATGTGTCTGAACCTACAGTTCGTTGTCCTGCATAAAGTTCAAATGTACTAGTACCTGTTGTACCAGTATTTGTATAACTTAAACTACTATTGGCTTCTTCTACTGAGCCAACACTACTTGTTGGTGTAATTTGTTTTTTAGCACCATTTACATATACCCAGGCTTCATTACTGTCTGTAAATATTGCATTCTCTACTGCTACATCTGTTGTAGGTATTAATAAATTACCTGTAAATGTTTTTTGTCCTGCTAAACTTTGATTGCCTGTTGTTCTTATAACAGTATTATCAACATCAATAGTACCACTTGCATAAGTTATACCATCGCCTCCATTTAAATAGGCATCCATGGCCGCATTAGAGGCCGCATCAAAATCTGTTATTTGAGAATGTGGTATTGCAATAGTTGAATTTGTTGCACTTGTAATTTGTCCTTGTGCATTAATGGCAATTTGTGGGATTACTACTGGACTTCCATAAGTTGCGGCACTTACACCTGTATTTGTAATACTGATAGCACCACTACTAAATGTTATTCCTGTTCCGCCACTAAAGTCTGAAAACAGTAACATATTTTCATCTGAACCTGCATTATTAAATTGCCATCTGTCTGCTGTATCGTTCCATTTTAAATATCTTGTTCCACTAGAACGTACAACGTTTATATGTGCATCGCCATCGCTTACTGCACCTGATCTTAATGTTATGTTTGTATCTTCTACAAATAAATCCACCTGTGTAGCAGAGTTAATATTTGCTGTAACATTCAAGTTACCTTGTATTTCAACATCACTTGTAAATGTTTTAGCACCACTAATACTTTGAGTATTGTCTGTTAATACTATATTTGTATTATTTCCTATTGCAATATTGGACTGTGCTTGTATTTCTGCATTAGTTGTTTCTATGACACCAGTACCACTTGTATAAGTTATACCATATCCACCTGAAAAATGTGCTCGTACATTTGCGGCAGAATTATCTATTCTTGCTTGTACTTCTGCTAAATTAGGTCCTGTGTAAGTTACTACACCAGTGCTTGAATTGTATGACAGTGATCCGTCACCACCAGAATCAGTAACACTGATTTGATTTTTTATAAATGCTGTATTTACTTCTACGTTATTTGCATTTACTAATATGCCAGGTCCTGCAACTACATCTACTGTTCTTGTTGCTGTAATATCACCACCGCCTGTAAGTCCAGCACCTGCAGTAATCGTTACTGCACTATGGTCAACATGTTCGTTTGCAACAAAATTTGTTAATGCATCATGATCAATATTTACATTACTTGCACTTGTTATTCTACCTTTGCTGTTTACAGTAAATTGGCCTACTTCGTTTGCATCTCCGTAAACTCCTGCAGTAACTCCTGTTACAGTTAAATTACCTTCTAGGTTTACTGTATTACCTGATCCTGTAAATGTGGCAGTATCGGCAACTAAATCTCCACTTGCACTATTTAAATTAACAGTAACAGCACTACTAAATGCATTTGCAAAATCGGCTGTACCACTAACATTACCTGAAACACTACCTGTAAAGTTTGTTGCACTGATATCTTTATTAAAGGATATTACATTCGAACTATCTAAAAAAGATACCTCTGCAAGATTACTATTACTGTTTAATTTTAATTTTGCTGTTACATTTTGGCCATCTGAATTTATAACTAATTCGTCTGATTGTAGATTATTAACTTTTACAGTATCCTCTTGCTGGACAACCTCGCCTTCAATGGTAAGTTTACCCTGGATAACCAGTTCTTGATCTGCATTAATGTAAGTCTTTTTTGTTGCC
>CEQW01000936.1_pt1 | contig 47217 bp, 51 predicted proteins | sample 530891 | NCBI WGS metagenome assembly CEQW01 (sample SAMEA2621066, study PRJEB7988) | marine metagenome | biome: marine biome (ENVO:00000447); feature: surface water layer (ENVO:00002042); material: "saline water (ENVO:00002010), including plankton (ENVO:xxxxxxxx)" | depth 5 m
TATGGGAGACCCAAAAATCACCGATAAGAGGTGGACCATAGATCTTGAAAAAAGGATTCAAGAGTCACATTATGATTCCAATCCATCTAGATATTCTTTCGATCCAAACAGTGAAAAGGAGCTATTCGTAATAGATACTCCACCTCCATACCCTAGTGGCACATGGCATATTGGAGCTGTAGCCCAGTATAGTATGATAGACGTGATCGCTAGAAGTCAGAGATTAATCGGAAAGGAGGTTCTTTTTCCATGGGGAGTTGATAGGAACGGAATCAATATTGAGTTTACTGTGGAGAAGAAAACTGGAAAGAAAATGCGCACGTATGACAGGGGCGAGTTCATTGATCTTTGTAGGGACACAATAGAAGTCTATACTCAAGAAATGAGACATACTGCAAAAAGAGTTGGGCTATCTTGTGATTATGAAAATGAGTACCTGACGGATGACCCGAAATATAGATCAGTAACACAATCGATCTTTGTTGATTTGTTCAAGAGAGGAGATATCATTGAAGATTTAAGACCTAATATTTACGATCCGGTTGAGGGCACCACAATTGCCGATGCTGAGGTTCAGAGAGTTACAAGAGAGACACTGTTATGTGATATAATTTGGAAAACTGAAGATGGTGAAGAGCTTGTGATATCCACTACCAGGCCAGAGTTAATTTGTGCCTGTGGGGTAGTAATGGTTCATCCCGATGATGAGAGGTACAAGCATTTGATTGGTAAGAGGGCGATACTACCAATTGATGTTGAAGGCAGAGCAAATACTGTAGAGATAATGACACATCCATCCGTAAAGTCAGATTTTGGTAGTGGGGTACTTATGGTCTGCTCATTTGGCGATCAGAATGATGTTTCGATATTCAGAGAGCTTTCTCTTAAGCCATTTGTCGCGATAGATTTGGATGGTAAGTTAACAGAGATATCAGGACCATTGCAGGGTTTGAAGGTCATAGATGCTAGGAAAAAGGCCATAAATATTCTCGAGCAAGCTGGAAAGATGCATTCATCGAATAGAAGAATGCAAGAAATACCTGTCAGCGAAAGGGGAGGGAATCCTGTGGAGATTATCCTACTGAAAGAATGGTATGTCAGACAAACACATGTCATTGACAGGCTATCAGAGATAACTGGACTGTGTAATTTTGTTCCTGAGAGAAATAAGCAATTTCTTTTCGATTGGATGGAAGGTATTTCCATTGACTGGCCAATAAGCAGAAGGAGGTGGTACCATACTGAGGTCCCCATATGGTATTCAGATGATTCGTCCAAGGTTGTTGTTCCTCCGAACGGAACTTATGTTCAGCCATGGAGGGATTCTCCTCCGAAAGGCTCTGAGGTCCTAGATAGAGTAACTAGGGAATTTATAGGCCCATATGATGAGATTGCTGACTCATTAGGAGCTCTTTCGGGTGAGACTAAGGTTTTCGATACATGGATGGACTCCTCAAACTCTAACTTGTATGTTAGTGGTTACATCAGTAACCCTGACATGTTTGAAAGAGCATTTCCTACGGCATTGAGGCCACAGGGCAAGGAGATTGTTAGAACGTGGCTATATTATACCATGCTCAAAAGTGCATTATTGTTCGATAAGCCGGCCTTTGAAAGCATCTGGATAGATGGATTAGGCATGGATCCGTGGGGCAGAAAGATGTCAAAGTCTCTAGGGAATGGGATTGATGCAGATTCTGTTTTGGAATGTGGAGCGGGCGGGCGAACGGGATCATGGAAGATTAAGGGGCCGGAAGGTAAGCAGGTCTCACTAAAGGCTAACAAAATTGGGAGTGAGTGTTTCAGACTCTGGAAGGCGTGTGACGCCCAGGTTGGTGATGATTTCCATATCAATCCAGAAGAGATAGAATCGAAATATTTCGGCGTGTTGACAAAAATGTTCAATATAGCTAGGTTAGCTAGCCAATTTGAAGTTCCGAAAACCCTTGATTTATCACCCAAGGATTTGGCTTTCGAAGATTTATGGATATTATCGGAGTTCGATAAAATGATGAATAGTGTCAAGTCTTCATGGGAAAGAATGGATATCTATAATGCTACACAATCTATCAAGGCATTCTCTACGGGCATGTTCCCTGGTCATTGGCTTGAGATGTCCAAGTCTAGATTGTATGATGGAGATATTTCGGCAACATGGACATTACATAGAATTGTGAGAGATGTACTTACAGCTTTTTCTCCTGTATGTCCATTTTTTACAGATTACCTTTCCACTACTCTTTACGAACAGAGTGCCGTGGATATCAGAAAATTCCCTACTTTAGTAGTAACAGACAACGTCGATGTCACACCTTATCTTTCTATCACAGATGACTTGATTGATTTCAACTCTAGAATTTGGAAGCTGAAGAAGGACCAAGGAGTATCCTTGAAATCGGAAATATCTGATATTGAGGTGCCAGCTAGTTTAGTGAATCTAAAAACATCTCTTACTATTATGCACAGTATTACCTAGTGAATGGAAACTATTTGTTTAAGCATGACCCTGGAATATCGCCATTACTATGAGATCGTATGATTGAAACTATCTCATTCCCTATACGACTTTGTGCCTCAACAGTGGATGCCCCGATGTGTGGAGTTGCTTGGAAACCATCTAATTGCAGTAATTTAGATTTTATAGCTGGTTCTATCTCAAAAACATCCAAAGATGCAGTGATTAGCTCACCGCTACTCAATGCTTGGTATAGCCCATCTTCATTGATGATCCCTCCACGAGCACAATTCACTATGTGATTTCCACATTGAATACCATCATCTCCTATTTTAGGCATCAAAGATATCATATCATAATCTACTAAATGCCTAGTTTCTTCTGATAGGAAGCAATGGATCGATATATGAGTGCAAGAACTGAACAATGACTCTACTGAATCATGAAATACGCAACCATTTTGATCTGATTTGACATAGGGGTCATAAGCATGAATTTTCATTCCAATAGACCTTGCAATATCAGCCACTCCTCTGGCTATTCTTCCGTATCCCAATAGTCCTAGATTCTTACCACGCAATTCTGAACCGCGTAACTCTTTCTTAGCCCACAGACCTTCCCTCATTTTTTTATCGCCTGTAGAAATCTTCCTGCAACTAGAGATTAGATGTCCTATCGTTAGCTCAACAACTGCATTAGTCGATGCGCTTGGAGTATTGCATACAAGTACTGAATTCTCAGTGGCCGAAGATAAATCTATGTTATCAACACCGACACCAGCTCTAATTATCATGGAAAGCTTGCCTTTATTTGCAGTATTGGCCTTTATCACGTCGGCTGTCATTTTTGTCGCACTTCTGATAACGACAATATCGAATTCGCTAATACAGCCATCGATCAAATCTTCGTTACTGTAGTGTTTCTCTGAAACCGAGTGCCCTAATTCTTGCAGGTCCTTCTTCGCATTGACATCTATCCCATCGGTCACAGCTATCTCCATAGATATCCGAGTGCGATAGTTACGATGAAGTTTACCAGAAGTAGTATTGATATCTTACCGCCTCTTCGGTCGTATGATAACATGACATTTCAGCTACCTGAATTATCTTATGACTACGATGCACTAGAGCCACACATTGATTCCCTTACTATGGAAATTCACCATAGCAAGCACCATGCGGGATATACTTCAAAGCTTAATGCCGCGATTAAGGACACTGAAATGGAGGGATTATCCATTGAGGAACTGCTTGCAAACCACAGTGACAAGCCATCTGTCAGGAATAACGGAGGGGGGTTCTGGAATCACGGGCTATTCTGGTCAGTTATGTGCCCTAACGGGGGAGGCCGACCAGAAGGCGATCTTGCTTTAGCTATCGATGAGGAGTTTGGCTCGTTCGAGGCATTCCAACAATCATTCGCTAATGCTGCAATGACCAGGTTCGGTAGTGGTTGGGCATGGCTTTGTGTTAAGGATGGTGGAAAGTTGTGCATTTGCTCTACTCCAAATCAAGATAACCCACTAATGGAAGGCGGTTGCGGTGGACAACCAATATTGGGCCTAGATGTATGGGAACACGCGTATTACAAGAAGTTCGGTCCAGGAAGAGGCGATTACATTAGTGCCTGGTGGAATGTAGTTGATTGGCCAGCTGTAGCCAATCTGTATAATTCGGCTAATTGATAATGACTTCATTAACTACGTTTTATCGGTAACATCACCGGTTTCTTCTAAGGGAGGGATTCTTGCCGGGTGCCGTGGCTGAACCGGTTGAAGGACTAGCAACAGGTCTCCTCATTCTACTCCTGCCCGTTCTCCTCACTCTTCCTCTTAGATTCGGGTGGAAGTGGTGGGTTGGGATGGAGCCCGAGCACGAGCACTACAGGGAGAAGGTTCGTAGGGTACTAGATTCGGGAATACCGATAAAGAGATACAGAACTGAATTAGATTCAGAGGCGAGGAGGCTCCTCATCAACAAGGAAAGGCAATCTAGGATTGAGTCTGATTTATTGAGGCCGTTAGGGCCTCAGCACTTTCTTCTTTTACCAGCTCTTATTTTCTCCCCTCTACTTGGTATATTCGCCTTCTTTGTTACCATTATTCTCTTACCGATGTTCAGACCTATAGAATGGGTACTAATAGACAAGGGTCTACTTTCTTATGTAGCTAACATTATCAGGAGAGTAACTAGGTGGGAAATTATTGGAATACCCAGACTTGATGATGGTACAGGAACTCTCGATAGGGTACTAGACTCAACACATAGAATGCCAATCACCGTTTTCTTGGGGATATTCGCATTTCTGATTGTACTATATCTCCCCATAGAGCCTAGGCAAGTTATGGTTTTGAGTGCCGCATTCTACATCTTTTTAGTTTCTGTAATTTCTGTCATTAGGGCTGCAACTATGACATCACTAGTTTTCGCCGATCCAACAAAAAGAAGGCTAATACCAATGCACTCTCTAGTGGATGACGCTCTGGGTCCTTCCGTCGGTATTGGCCTAGTTTTCCTTCTTTCTAGACAACTAATATACGGAAGCCAGTTAAGATCTGGAGACTTGCTTGGAGACCCAGTCGTGTTCTCAATCTCAGTACTATTAGTTCTGTACACTGCTACAATAATCGGAGTAGCTGTTGAGTTCGCATTCTTCGATTCTCGAAGTGATAGAATAAAGTCACTTTTCCAAATGCAAATTGTTGAAAGACATGATCCTATGGTATATCTATTCACCAGACATCTAGGGACACTTAGAATTTCACCTCTCATGACAATGCGTGAGTGGATAGATAATAATGAGGAGATTACACTAGTGGATTCTGATTTATTCGATAATTAGAATCAAAGTAAAGTTAGTTTGGATACACTATTGCAGTTTACTAGTGTTGCATCAGTAGACACGTCTACAGAACATATACCCATCGATAAATGTAAACCATCTCTAACCGCTATTGAGGTTATTTTGACACTACTGCCGTCCGATAAAGAATACTTGCCAATCTCCATGACATCGGTTGTGGACAAAACAACCATTCTTTTCTTTGGCTTACTTCTGCTATCCAGCCTGGCATGTATTTCCTGTCCTGGATAACACCCCTTATTGAGAGATATCAGATTTATCATTCCTATATCATGTGGCAGATATTTTGTATTGACCTCGTTAGATCCGGGATATCCAACAGCTATTCTAGCGAATTCCCAGTCTTCGATTTTAGAAATTTTGTGATTACACCTTTCTATCCTGTCATAGAAATCAGAATTATCCCTCCTTACAATTATATCAATTATCTCATGTTCATTGTGCGTGCCTAATGAGAACACTACATTTTCAAATTCGGAATATTTATTTTCAGATAATTTTGATAATTCTGGATAAAGCATCTCTACTAATGAAGACGGGTCATGGCCAATTATTTTGAGATGTTCTAATGCACCATTTCCATCTAATAATGAGAGTTTTTTATCCCAGGGTACTCCCTTAGTAAGTAATTCTCTAGTACTCTCTGTATTGGAATCTATTCCAACGATCAAGATGCTCTTCCCCATATGATAGCAATTCACAATATCTGCAACTCTGCCGTTGGAATCACAGATTAATCCGTCTATTCTCATTCCTTTATCTAATGATCCTATATCGGTTGATAGGATATTATTCAAATGGTTTACACTTTCTAAACCTTCCATAACAGATATACTAGATTTCACTAGATATATCTGAGCAGAGTTTTCTGAGAGATTACCCATTGTATCAACTGAAGGATTGGCCACAACCACAGGACTTGCTAGCATTTGGGTTCTCTATTTGGAATCCCCCTCCCATCAGTGAGTCCTTGTAATCGACACGTATTCCATTTAGCATAGTACTATCTTTGTTATGGATGAAAATCCTGATACGATCAAATTGAATTTTTTGAAAGTCAGAATTATCTGGCTCTTCTACAATTGCCATATCGTACATATAGCCAGAACACCCTCCAGATTGCGCACTGATTAGTAGAACGTGAGTATCCTCTTCACCGGACATTGAAGCAGACAGCGCGGCCTTGGCGGTTTCAGTAAGCTCAATATTGACATCGACTACATTTACTTTGGAAACAACAGGTAGCGAGAAGCCTTCACCTCCTAGGATGCCCATGGGCATCGCTGACACTAACCGTATTTGAACAGTTGCGATAAGCATCGTCATCTATGAATACTTGAATGGGGCACGATGAGCATGGGCAAAATAATTGAGGTCGATATTCAGAAGTTTTCTGATGACTCTCATTCCCATGAAACAGACGAGGTTGCAATAGAACGTGCGATGACCATCAAAGTCATACATTTAGGCGAAGAACACTCACTAGGAATTCTAATGAGGACTCCGGGAAATGATATAGAACTGATATATGGTTTTCTTTATTGTGAGGGAGTCATTAGTAGCTCTGATGACATAGTAGATATATATTCGAAAGATGATGATTTTGTAGTAAAAATAGCTGATGAATGTTCTTTTGACTCGGCTGAGCATGTTAGAAAGACATCTGTTTCTTCTGCTTGTGGATTATGTGGACGGGACTCTATTTCATCTCTCATTAGATTAAACGCACCCGCCCTGCCTAACGATAGGAAGATCCTGTCCTCTTCGATATCTAAATCAGTAGATCTGCTAAGAAGTAGGCAAGATCTCTTTTCTAAAACTGGTGGTTCACATGCGGCAGCAATTATCGACTACAATGGGAATCTCGTCTCAATATCTGAAGATGTAGGGAGGCATAACGCACTTGACAAGTTAATGGGCACCTTCCTAATGGATAATAAAATTCCAATTAATGAAGGTTTTCTGGTAGTATCTGGCAGAGCTTCATTTGAATTAACTTACAAAGCAATTAGGTGCGGTATACCAATTTTCATTGCTGTTGGTGCACCAAGTTCTATGGCTGTTGAAATGTCAATTGAGCATGGTATGACACTGATTGGATTTGTGAAGAATAAGGTTGCTTCAGTGTATAGCTATCCTAGTAGAGTCATCATTGACCAGACCTTCTAGCTTGCTCTTTAGCCAATATCTTACACCTACTGAGTTGTTTTTTACACAGTGCTCTATCGTTTTCATCTAGGCCTCTATCTATGGCTTGAATAAAACACTTAACGGCATCCTGGAAGAGCTCTAGGGAAGCGTATGAAGAACCCATATTGTAGAGGAGTTTGCCACTAACTCCCTCAGGATCCATTGATATAGCCGTATGATAGGATCTAATGCTGTCTCCGTATTTACCCATTTGATACAGAGCATGCCCTCTGCCAGCTTGTGCTTTGACACGAAGCTCTAGCTCTTCCTTGGGCGCCCCGCCTATGGCTTTTTCAAAGGAGCTAAGGGCCTCAGATCCTCTCTCTTCAGCTAATAGATTGATGCCTTTATTGTACCACTCGATAGATATGTTTGCATCAATCTCGGGGGAATTATCCATATTTTCTATTATCTCCTGAGCTTCCTTTCCAGCCGCTATCAAATCTAGCTCTTCCTCTGGCTCTGAGGTTAAGGCATTATTTTCTTCCATGTTCAGTGAATTGGCTTTCTGTCTACACTGCAGCGCCCTATCAACGTGGCCGGCGGCAGACAGGGAATCTGCCATCCCATTCCAAATCTCTGGAGAGTCTCTGTTTAATTCCAGAAGACGCTTCCAAGCTTTTACTGAGTTAACATAATCTCCCTCCTCAGTTAGAGCCCTTGCAATTGAAATTTTATCATCTATTGATTCCATAATTAATTCTTCATCGCTTTCAAATTCATCATCATTGGACATGCTATCTTTAGCATTCTGAATACGTATCATTAGCCCCTCATCTGAAGAAATATCGTATGCCTTTTCCCAGTAGTAAATGGCCTCTTCGGGCTCATCTCTTTGCATCTTTATTTCCCCCATAGAAATCAGGCTATTTACATGTTCAGGATCTGAAATTAGCGCATTAGATATAGACTGTAATGATTGTTCTAATTTACCTAAATCCTTGAGAATCTGTGAGTGATTAAAATGGGTTTTTGCTCGGTCGTCTCCAATCGCAATAGCATATTCTATTGCTTCTAAAGCCTCATTGTTATGTCCTATCATGTACAGTGTAGTTGCGCATAATGACCATAGTTCATAGTTCATAGATCCATCTGTTTCTAATCTAGACCTAATGGAAGAAAGGGCCTCAGTCGCCCTATTTGTAGCTAACATTTTCTTAGCACTATTGATGACTTCATCAATTGTTTCTACTGGTCTAGACTCCAATATTATGTCATCTTCATCTTTAATTATACGACTCTCTATTATTGGCACTTCTTCTGATTCAAATAAATCATCATTTATTTCACGGCTCTCCAACAATGGTGTTTCTTCATCTAGTTCAGCATCATTTAATATCGTTGTTTTATTTTCGACAATTGATTCATTATGCCTCTCAATTATCACAGATAATTGTTGGATACTACCTAATTTTCCCACGGCCATAGTTGCGAGCTCGTAAGACCTAATGGGATCAATATTCTCCAATAATACCGCAAGATTAGCAGCAGTGGGGGCATGTTCCGGATCTAGCATATTTGCCTTCTCGAATGCTAGTCTTGAGTCATCAGGGAATCCCCTGGCGGTCTGTACTACCCCGAGTCCATACCATGCGGCTGCATTGTTGGGCTCGATGTCTGTTGCCTTTGTGTAAAGTTGGCTGGCCAAGAGCATGTCACCGACGTCTGCATGAGACTTAGCATCGGTGAGTAGCTGCCTAATCCTGCCCCCATCCATAACCTATCGCTGAACGAATTTAAAATAAGCATTCTCTAGTTACGTACTCTATTGAGTCATGTCCATACCTACACCTTGAAGATGGGCACCTTCTTCCAGAGACATGAGTCAGCCCTTACGCGTCATGGGAATTTGTGGGACTTATGATTTACAATCAGCTAATGGGAGGATGTTGGAAATACTACTGGGCCAATGCAGAGAGCTAGGTGCTGAAGTAACAGTATGGGATCATGGAGCTAATCCTCTGCCTCTTGTCGGTGCCGAGGGTTCTTGGGACGATGAAAATGTGAAGAAGTTTCAAGCTATGGCTACTGATTCTGACGCGTACATCCTTTCCAGTCCTGAATATCATGGGACGATGAGTGGTGTAATGAAGAACAGTCTTGATTGGCTTTACTCAAAACACACATCAGGAAAAGTATTCGGTTTGGTTTCCACTTTGGGCGGACAGTCTAGCAATAATACCCTGAATCACATGAGAATTGCAGCTAGATGGATTCATGGATGGGTAGTTCCTGAGCAAGTTGCTGTGCCACACATCAAGCAAGCATTCGATGAGAATGGAGAAATTAATGATGAGGCGATTAGAAATAGGATTTCTGCACTTTCAACATCAATTGTAGAGAATTCCATAAAGTTGAGGAGATAAATTGGAGTTACTTCCACAAGGTAGCGAGATCTTACTTTTCTTGACATCATTTTTTGGAATTCTTACCTGGTACTCTAAGAATATAATAAAGTCAATGAGGCTTACTAGGGCCTCAGCAATTGCCGGTGTTTGCTGTATGGTTAGCTTATTCACATGGGTGATAATCTAATGAGTTTACATATTGAAATAGATAGTATACCCATTCGGGTCCCATGTCTGTGGGAATATGGAAATTCATATGATACGCCAAATAGAACATTGGATGATCATGGAATTTCAGATAAGCAGGTTGTTATTTTTATTAAGAAGGAATTTAATCGACTAGAATTGTTAGTTGCTAGGATAACAAGGGCTCCGAGACTACTGAGAAGGCCACTGGACAAATTGAATTCAGCCTTATGGGACCTTATTGATGGAAATAGGACATTGTTACAAATTATACAAATTATGGAGGATTGCTATGAAGAAGAAATAATCCCTGCTAGACAACGCTGTTCGGCATCAATTTCCAAACTCATAGAATTGAATCTTGTGGAATTGAAGTAGCACTAATTATCTAATGGAGGAGCTTCTAACCTAGTTGCCTCATCCTTCCTTGCTTTGTATACTGCAGAGAAATATATTATCAATGGAAGTACAAGCATCAGACTGAAACAACCAATCAGTGTTGCTAGACTGTAAACAGACTCTTCGATAGGGTCAATCTGAAACTCATTAACATCGGTTAATTCGTGATAAACCATCGATACATAGATTTCTATTCCGGCAGACTCCAGAGCATTGCCTTCATCATCATATACCCCTATTCTCCAAGTAATAATTGTCGCCTCTTCTGAAATTAGTTCATCAGCCTTATCATAGGCTTCTTCTAGATCATCAGCTTGAAGATAGCCCAAACCCTCTATAGGCAATATGGAAGAGACGATTCCTCTAAGAATACTCTCTTCTTGTGTGATGGTGATTTCATGATTAGTCGAATAATCACAGGTCTCGACTAAATCCGAATAGTCCCCGTCACCTTCACAATTGAATGGAAAATCTAGATTATCACCCAGGAATGGGGAGTGGAACCAGGGAGTCCCTTCGGCTTGAACCCTGAGTATTGAATCCTGAGGCGCTCCAATCACTGAAACGTTGACCCACGTAATAGGCATATTAGTAGATAAAAACCACTCAGCAACTCCTTCATCGTCTTGATTGGATTCTAGAGACTCCGAGACATTAGTAGTTTCATACCCATAATATTCCGATTCAACTGTATTCGAGTAGACTGCATATCCTAATACAAAAATCAAGGTTAGACCTATGCCTATCATAGTCCTAAGCATGTTAGGATTCTGTGACATTGTCTTCCTCATGTATGTCCGTGGCGACAAGGTAATTTCAATCCTTGTAGGGTTATGCAACTCATTTTAGTACCACTTGTTTTGGAGTAACGTGTCATCATGGTTAAATATGAACTGTCAGACGGGCGGCTGCTTGGTGAGCCTATGACTACGTATCACGATGTTCCAGCGGACCTTCTGATTAACGAGCTTTCAGCTCGTTTAGCAGATGTGGCCTCGATAAACCCGCCAGAATGGTCTAAAATAGTCAAAACGGGTACACACAGAGAGAGGCCCCCCTCGCAAGATAACTGGTGGCATATCAGATCTGCCGCCGTATTGAGGAAGGTTGGCAAGCTGGGCCCCATTGGTGCCAATCATATGGCTCAGCACTTCGGAGGCCCTAAGGATCGAGGAGTGAAGCCCAACAGGGCAGTTGCAGGATCAAGGAACATTTCTAGAACAATTATGCAACAGTTGACTGAGGCCGGGCTGATCGAGAGTAAGATGAATCCTGCTGGAAATGTGAATCACGGTAAGGTACTGACCCGGGAGGGGCAGGCAATGTTAGATTCCGTAGCTCATGCTGTGAGGGACGAAGCAATTGAAAGGCATCCAGGACTGTCTAATTATTAGGTGATATTATGGCAAGAAACAAGCCCAATGCTAAGAAGAGGCGCTTGATGAAAGTCACGAAGCAAAATAGGAGAGTCCCTGTGTGGGTAATGTTGAGGACTAACAGGAACACTACTACACATCCTAAGCGCCACATGTGGCGAAGAAGCAAGCTACAAAGGTGATTAAATGGCTGAAATCAAAGAGATGACTATTCCATTAAGAGCCGCTTGGAGTGTCCCTCGGACTAGAAGGGCCAACAGAGCTATGGCCGAAATTAAAATTCACGTGGCTAGGCATATGAAGATGAGAGAAGATGAGGACATCTGGATCGACGAGGCTGTAAATCACTATATTTGGTCTAGAGGAATGCAGAAGCCCCCGAGAAAGATAACCGTTGTTTGTACTAGGGAAGAGGGTTTTCCGCTAGAAGTTAAGTTATTGGAGGAATAATATGGGTAATATCAGACCATCATTTATTAAAATCAGGGCAATCAGGCTTTTGGAGCTTTATCCTGATCAGTTTACGGATAGCTTCGATGATAACAAGAAGCTTGTTAGTGAATATTCAGACGTGGGAAATAAGAGAATGAGAAACTGGATCGCTGGATACATCACCAGGTACCGTCAAAGACGAGTAGATTAGCGTATTACTATCAATGCGATACTGTTCGGGATACCATGGGCGGAAGATTACCGGTTAATTTTCCAGCAGAGAGTGATGATATTACAATCATCCTAGTCCGACCCAAATATGATGGCAATATTGGTGCGGTTGCTAGAACCGTTCTCAATTTTGGAATTACAGACTTGAGAATTGTAGGAAGGGATAATGATTGGACCGAGGAAACTAGGAATAGGGCAAAACACGCCCAGGATGTTCTGGACTCCTGCAAGATATTTGAGAATTTAGAGGATGCAACTAACGACTGCTCAATAGTCGTAGGGACATCGGGTAAGAGAGAAGTTGGAGAAAAAATATCTTTCAGGCATTTCATATTGCCCGAGGAGTTACCCAAGAGATTGACTTCAGTAGAAGGTAAGACCGCCTATGTATTCGGGCCCGAGGATATTGGGCTCACAAACCAGGAGCTACATGATTGCGATTTACTAGTAACAATTCCCACCTGGGAAGGTTATCCAATACTGAACCTAAGTCATGCAGTATCGATCATCTGTTACACTTGGTATGCAAATATTTCTAGCTCTGAAATTAGGGAGTCAGAACAACAAAGATTGCTCGATCCTCTTCTTAGAGATAGGCTTAGATCTGAAATATCTAGACTATCAAATTCCATGCCTACTAAGGATCATAAGAGAACGGGTATCGAAGAGACATTGAATAGGGTTATCATGAGGGGATTGCCTAAGGATGACGAGATTCATAGGATTATTTCCGTAATTACAGAAGCAGCGGACTCATTCGAGAGAGATATAGCTTCTTCGGACTATGGACAAAAATAATACTTCAAGATGGATTTTATCTGAAGGATTAGTTAGTCCTCATACATGTAGCACTATTTGCACCGTGTTCACGTACAGTGACACTTTCCACCCAGCATCTGTCTTCAGTGATGGTCTGAATCAATTCTTTGGCATATTCCATAGCTAGTTTTGCAAACATTTCACATCCAGTGCCTTCAACTGTTACCATATCGATGATTCCATTCTGATGCATCTCTTCAAAAACAGAATACATAGGATCATCAGAAGCAACCAATGTCTTGTGATCGAAATTTATTCTGAGCCATGTTTCTAGGTCTTTCAAGCTACCAAAATCAACAACCCAATTTTTTTCATCTAATTCATTTGTACCGAAAACAAACTCAAACTCTAAAGAATAACCATGCATGAATCTACAGTGACTTCCTGCTCTCCATTGTCTAAATGCGGACGATAGCCCCCTTTCATGTCCATATTTCTTCGAGGAAAGGAATCTAGTCATTTATATCCCTCTGTGACAAAATCTAGACATACAGAATTAATGCAATATCTTTCACCGCCAAATTCCTTAGGCCCGTCCTCAAAAACATGGCCCAAATGGGCATCGCAACTACCACATTTGACTTCTACCCTACGCATTCCATGGCTCAGATCTACAATTCTTTTGATTCCCGCTTCTTTATGCTCTGTATGAAAGGCGGGCCAACCACAACCCGAATGATACTTCATTTCAGATGTAAATAAGAGATGGTTACAGCAAATACAGAAGTAGTTTCCATTTCTTTCTTCGAGGTAAAATTCACCTGTGTATGGCGTTTCTGTATCGCCTTCTCTCGTTACCCTATAAGCAAGGTCGCTTAATCGATTTCTCCACTCAGTATCTTGATCTACCATATTATTCACCATATTTATGCTTTAATTTTAATGCGTTTTCTAATACAGATTCCCATGAAGAGCTGTATTCGATGGGATCCACATGACCTATTTCGTGGAATGCCAATATTCTTTCAACGTCCGACCCTGACTTTCCGCTAGATCGACCTGATTTATCTGGATTGTATGAAGTAATTGTACTGCTCATTATCTCATTAAAATTTAGATTTAGAATGTCACAGGAATGCAGGGCATCTTTCAGAATAGTTGTCTTATCCCCATTTATGTATGGCAACTCAAAGGTAATTCTTTCTGAGTCCCAATTTCCTATTGAGAATGCAGTAGACAGGGCATTATAAAATTCAGGCCTACAATCTGGATAAATAGCATGGTCCCCACTATGAACGCCCAAGGCAATTATTACATCACAATCCTCAGTTAGAGAGATGCTTAATCCCATTCCATACAAAATTGATGAGAATATGGCATTTCTATTCGGTACTACCGTCTGCTTCATCTGAAATTCTTCATAATGCCCTTCTGGAACATCGAAGTTTTCATCTGTTAAGGCAGAGTGAAAAGAACTCATTGCAGAACTTAAGTCTATAATTTTGTGATCTACACTAAATTGTTTAGATTGTAATCTTTCGATATTTTCCATTGCTTTTTCAATCTCGATGGAGTGTTTTTGACCATATAAATAACTAATACAAGTTACAGAGTAACCCTCTCTTAGAAGCCGGAGAAGTAATGATGTCGAATCCATGCCCCCAGATAGTGCCATTATCGCTCTTGAAGACATTATAATACACCCATCCATTTGTGAGTTTGTAAAGATAGTCTCCAACCTGGTGATTTCTTGACTATGTCTTCTACGATTTGGAAGCTAATGCCATTAGATTCAATACTTTCATTTTCCAAATAAAGGGGTTGAATATAATGATGAGTGAAGCCAGATTTTAGCTCATCATACATCGATAGGTCCTGTCCACAATATACTATCTTTAATTCATCACCTCTTACTTGCTTTATTGTAACATTGGGATAAATCTGATCTTTGGGACTAACACATATCCAATCAATAATTGGATCTATTTCTATTGTCCCGTTTGTCTCTATGGACAGTGAAATTCCGAATTCTTTGAGTCTGCTACCAATAGTTCTTAGATCTTGTAATGCTGGCTCTCCTCCTGTGAAAATAACTTTCTTACATCCAAATGACAGTACCCTCTTGGTGATTTCATCTAATGATAATTCCTCATATTTCAGGAAATCAGTATCACACCACTCGCATCTTAAGTTACAGTTTCCAAATCTGATGAATACATGTGGTACGCCGGCATGGAATCCCTCACCTTGTACTGAATGAAAGATTTCTACTATTGGATATTTTATCATAATATCATCCAGCTAGTTATTTATCAATTGAAATAGCTCATTTCTAGCTTCTGGATTCTCAAAGAATGCTCCTCTCATCGAACTGGTTGTCATGGAGGCATTCTGCTTAGATACGCCCCTACACCTCATACAACCATGCTTTGCCTCTACAATAACGGCGCAACCGAGAGGATTGAGGTTTTCCATGATATCGTCTGCTATGGATTTAGTAATCCTTTCCTGGTTCTGTAACCTTTTACTGTGGCAATCTAGTAGTCTTGCTAGCTTACTAATTCCGACTATTCTATTGACTGGAATATACGCAATATGGGCCTTACCGCTAAAAGGTTGAAGGTGATGTTCGCAGGTACTGTGAAACTCAATATCTTTCAGAAGAACTATTCCATCATAATCCTCTCCATTGAAGGTAGAGTCCAAAATTTCACTAGGTTCTAATGAATATCCTGAATATATTTCTTCATATGATTTTATGACTCTTTCCGGCGTATCCATCAGCCCCTCTCTCAAATCCCCACTTGCTGATTCTACATACCTTACCAATTTTTCAATTGCATCTATTGCATCTTCCCTACTTGTCATTCTCTAACCTCCCGTGTCTTTCGTCTATTGAATCAAGCTGATCTAACATCTTTCTGCATGCAGTCCTGATAGCATCTGCCACACTAACAAATTTCTTGTCATCGCCAACATGTCTCTTAATGTCCAATAATATCTGATTAGGCATGTCAAGACTGACCTTGGGCATACATCCGCCTAATTGCTATTTTAATTAAATATTACTCTAGTAATATCAGGCTATTATAATAATTACTTAAAATAGTAGGTATCATTACGACATTTGGGGATGTCAGTGGAACCAACAAAGTCGAAAAATACATTTATTTTGGGACTGGGTTTTCAAAAATGTGGAACTAGCTGGCTATACAGTTACTTACAACAATCTAGAAAGTTCGATGGAGGGGATCTAAAGGAGTATCATATATGGGATGCGATAGATATACCACTATTGAATTATAACAGAGTAGAAAAGCCCGGATTAATTAGTAGTGTTTTAGATAAGAGCAATAATTTGAGATATCTTATGCAGACAAATAATGAGGCATATTTTGATTATTTTGAGTCTATCTTCTCTAGTACTGTAACCATTACTGGAGATATTACTCCGTCTTATAGCGGTCTGCAAAAATCCAGATTAAGTAGTATTTACTCAGAGTTCCAAGAAAGAGAAATTGACTGTAAGGCAATACTCTTGTTGAGAGATCCTGTTGATAGGATAAAGAGCGCCGTAAGGTATAATCTTGATAGAGGGAACTACGATGAAGGCATAAAATATGGCGAAACGGACTTTTTGGAGGCATTAGAACAGTATTACAAGACTGAGCACTGTACAATTAGAACTAGGTACGATAAGACGATCGATTCTGTTAGAGGGGTATTCGAAGAAGAGGATATTTACATTGGAATATATGAAGAAATGTTTGATTCAGAAAAGATTGATTGTGTATCTAATTTTGTTGGAATACAGGCAAAATATGATTTTGCGACCGTTAGGGTGAATAAGACAAAATCTGCAACCATAGTGAATCATGAGATTGAGGAAAAAGTAAAAAATTTCTATTCAGAAGTGTATGAATATTGTAATGAGGAGTTCCCCTCCACCAGGAATCTCTGGAGATAGATTATCTCTTACTCTCGATTTTCTCATCTAAGTTAGGAAATCTTTCACAGATTGATAGTGCTCGATCTTTCAGAGAAGAAATTTGATTCTCTAACTCTTCAGCTTCCGCACCGTTAGAAATCATAGCAGATAAGAGGTTCAAGCCACCCTGTATTAAGCCAGCTTCTAGAAACTCATCATTGGAAATCTCTTCTGAATCCCTCAGGAGACTTAGCGTCGAGGATAGAAACTCCACCTCTTCAGTAATCTTACTAGGAATATGAATATCTTGACCAGTAACGCTGTCTATTGAGGTAATCATGAAGCTCCGAACATAGAGGTCCTTTTGATGATTTTCAAACGTACTCAACTAGCTCTATTAGCACGCCACCTGAAGATGAAGGGTGAACAAATGCGATTTTGTTGCCTCCGTGACCTATTTGTGGCTCGGTATTAATCATCCTGATACCCATGTCTAGAAGTTTGGATATGGTTTCTGAAATATCATCAACAGATATTGCCAACTGTTGAATGCCCACTCCCTTCTTCTGAATAAATTTACCAACTGGCGTATTGGAACCAGTTGGCTCTAGCAGTTCAATCCGTGTATCGGAATCATTAACCAAGTATCTAACATTCACACCTTGATCTTCTACTAGTCCTCCTCCAGAAGGTGTGAATCCGAGCGCCTCCCAGAATGGTATTGCGTCCGGGATTGATTTGGTCGCGATTCCAATATGATCAATTTTAGTCATCTAAACACCGCTCGGAGACACCCATGTGCCGAATGAGTCACTAAGGACTTGATTTATCTCACCAACAGTACAATTAGATTTGACTGCATCTATGATGAAGTCCATTAGATTATCATCAGATTGGCAAGCATTTCTAAGTTTATATAGGGATTCTTTGACGTCTTCATTATTCCTCTCGGATCTAAATTTTATCAATGATAATACCTGATTCTCAGCGAGTCTCGAGTCCAGTAACTGACCTTCAATTGAGTCCTCTTCTTGCTGATTGACATTAACGCCTATGACCTTCATTGTACCCTCCTCTACTGAATTAAGATGCTTCCATGCACTTTCGTGTATCATCCTCTGCTGAATGCCAGATCTGACACCTGATAATGCTCCCCCATGTGACTCTATTCTTTCAATTAATTCAAAGGATTTTTTGACAATATCAGATGTCATTTCCTCGATAACGTACGAGCCAGCGAGAGGGTCTACATGATTCGCAACTCCTGTTTCAGAGGCTAATATTTGCTGAGTCCTTAATGCGATTGTTACAGCTTCGTCTGTTGGCAAACCTATGGCCTCATCATAGCTGTTAGTATGGAGTGATTGAGTACCTCCTAAAACCGCCGAGAGTGCTTGATAAGATACTCTTACTATGTTGTTGAATGGTTGCTGGGCAGTTAGAGTAGCTCCTGCCGTTTGTGTATGGAATCTGAGCATAGCTGATTTGGGATTTTTTGGCTCGAATCTACTGGTTATCAGTTCATACCAAATCTCTCTAGCCGCACGGAATTTTGAGACTTCTTCTAAAATATTATTTTGACAAGCAAAAAAGAATGAGATTCTTGGTGCGAAATCATCTATCGACATTCCACTATCGATGGCATTTTTAACATATTCAATTCCATTCAAAACAGTGAGCGCGACTTCCTCAACTGCCGTACATCCGGCTTCTCTCATATGGTATCCACTTACTGAAATAGTATTCCAGGACGGGGTATTGATAGAGCACCACTTCATTAAATCGGAGGTCAATCTCATTGAAGCTTCTGGAGGATAAATGTAGAGTCCCCGGGCAATATATTCTTTCAGAATATCATTTTGGACTGTTCCTCTGAGTTCTTTCCTGTCTACTCCCTGCTCATCGGCAATTGCAACATATAGGGCAAGCAAGGTAGTGGCTGGAGCATTGATTGTCATTGATGTTGATACAGTGGAAAGATCTATTCCGTCAAATAATACCCTCATATCAGAAATAGAGTCTATTGGCACCCCTACTTTCCCGACTTCTCCCAACGACTTCTCATTATCAGAGTCGAGTCCTAGTTGTGTGGGCAAATCAAAAGCTACAGAGAGACCGGTTTGCCCCTGTTCTAGTAATAATCTGAATCTTTCATTAGTCTGTTTAGCAGTAGAAAAACCAGCATATTGCCTCATTGTCCAAAGCCTAGTTCTATACATATCGGGATATATGCCACTAGTATACGGTGGTTTTCCAGCTTCTATATTTTCATCCATTGGCAGTACCTCGGATACACCCTAGTATAATCCAACAGGGAGGAGGAAATGAATTATGCGTATTAGCGTCTAACCGTATATCCATCTACAACCTTATTGAGTGTCTCTAGTTGATGTTCATCAATGACTCCCTCTGTGTGCTTAGAAATCAGGAACTCTTTTGCATCGGATACTGTTTGCCTTTCGCCCTTGGCCCATATTGTCCCCAATAGGCTAGATCGGTGTTCCTCATCGACATTTAGATCTACCAATAATCTCCTTACTTCGTATTTGTATTCCATATGTCGACTTCTATCAAGTCTTCTCTTTCTTTCAGCGGGCTGGAAAGAATTCTTGTTCTTCCTAGCTCTTTTCTTAGGTGGAGTCGCAACTATTGGCTTTTCTTTAGAGCCAACAGTAATGTTCTTCTTAACTAAGGATTCCATGGCTCTTGCTCTACTTTTATCGATAATATCTTGAGCTTTTTTACTAGTGATATTTTCCTTAATTTCAGGTTCTTGAGCATCGATTTTATTCCTTAGACCAATAGTTTTCCTAGAGTCTCCCAAAATATTTTTTTGAGTAATTTCAGTAGAATTTACGGACTCGTCACTCTTTACTTTCACAGAGTGATCGGCCTTATCAGTAATCTTATCAGATGTCTTCTTTGAAACTTTTTTAGGAGCTGATGGCTTAGAAGGAGGCACTTTTGGAGGTCTTTTGCTTTCTCTTGGTGGAGGATTTTTAGATATTTTACTAGGTGTTGTTGGGGATCCACTAAACACATCACGAGGTTTTGCCCTCGGCTTTCTTCTCCTCTGCACTACACTATCTCCAATACCCCGCTATGAAGGCCTCTCATAAGACTTAGTGCTATCAAGTCCATGCTATCGTTGAAGAGTCGGTCCTCATAGAAGGGTCAATAGCGCTTTCGTCCAATTCAGTAATCCTTCCAGACTGGAACTCTTTTCTGCCTAATTCAGCAATCATGGTTCCATTGTCTATACAATATTGCTTTTCAGGCCAGAAGGATTGGCCTCCCCTTTCCTCACACATAATAGAACTCATCTCACGTAGCCTCCCATTGCAAGCAACACCTCCACCTAAGAGTAATTCGGACTTCCCAGTATGGGCCATTGCCCTTTCAGCAACCTCAATACAACTAGAGAAAGCATGCTCTTGAAGAGAGTAACAAACCTGCTCCAATGGCAATTTCTTAGAGTGAAAAATTGCAGATGTCAATAGTCCTGAAAAGGCTAAGTCTGTACCGTGTACACCATATGGCAGAGTAAGTAGTTCTGGCTCATTAACAGAAATATCTCCGGCCCATTTTTTAGATAGCTTCTCTATGGCTGGACCGCCTGGAAAGGCAATTCCATGGTTACGAGCAAATTTATCCAACATATTACCTATGCCAATATCCAGGGTCTCCCCGATGACCCTGTATCTATCTCCAGATCTGGCTATAACTTGTGTATTTCCACCACTTGCGTATAGTAAAACGGGATCATCGCAACCAGTCTGATTCCTGCCTACTTCAATATGTGCAACACAGTGGTTAACGCCGATTAAGGGAGCCTTCCAGAATGACGAAAGTGAACGGGCGACAGAAGCTCCAATACGTAAGCACGGACCGAGTCCCGGGCCCTGGCTGAATGAGACCGCGACAATATCATCTTGATTGAAATCTTCCCTATTCATTAGAGAAGAAACGAGGTTCGGTGCGACTAAAGAGTGATGATCCGCGGCTTCGCGAGGATGTATCCCCCCTTCCTCTGGCTTGAATAGTGCTGATTCAGATGAGTATAGCTTTCCTGATTCGTCAACAAAGCCAATAGATAGTGTATGAGCGGTACTTTCGATGCCCACAATTAGTCCTGACACGTATTTGCGAGAAGGGTAGTGCTTTCAAGCATCACTACTGTCGAGAGTCGTGCGAACACTAGTGGTAAACTCTGGGGAAATAGCCCACATGTCCAATGGCGACACTTCAAAACCGCTCATAGGTGAGGAAATGGGCGATAAAGATCTGAATGTCTACTCAAAGGGACTGGGGATTTTAATTGAAGATGGTATAATTTTGAGTATATCGGACTCGGAAGAGTTAGTTTCTGAATATGCATCATCATGGGATAAAAATTCAGAAAAGTTGGGGGATATGAATATCATAGATGCAAAAGGAGGAGCAATAGTTCCAGGTTTTGTAGATTCACATACTCATTTGATATGGGGCGGAGATAGAAGTAACGAGATGGCACTTAGGCAAAGGGGCTTGACATACTCAGATATCTCAAAATTAGGCGGAGGGATATCAAAGACTGTTGAAAGCACAAGAAGTCTTTCGATTAATGAATTAGTAGAGCTTGGTGTTCGGAGAGCCTCTAATGCATTGAGGCTGGGTACAACCACTATGGAGGCGAAAAGTGGGTATGGCCTTAGCACTGAGTCTGAGTTAAAATTACTCGAAGCTACAGCACGAGTAAATCTAATTTTACCATGTGATATTCAAGCAACCTGGTTAGGTGCGCATGATATTCCCAAGCAGAATAACAAGGAAGAGTATATTGAAGAATTGATTGGTAAGCAATTACCGATGGTTGTAAAGCAAGGTATTGCTAAGTGGGCAGATGTGTTTTGTGAACCCGGTTGGTTCACAGTAGATGATACGATCGAAATTATCAACGCTTCAAAGAAGATGGGATTGGGATCCAGGATACATGCGGACGAATTTGTAGATTCAGGAGGACTAGGCATCGCGTCCGAGTTGGGTTCAATTAGCGCTGATCACGTAGCAAAGTCAGATGATGATTCTCGAGCTAAAGCACATGATCATGGAGTAATGCAGACCTTTCTCCCGGGAACTCAATACGTATTAGGCATGGATGATTTCCCGCCGATGAAGAAATGTGTAGAAAACTCATGGGCTTTTTCTATTGCATCTGACTTCAACCCTAATTGCAATACGATTTCTATGCCATTCGTCGGGTCTCTTGCTACACACAGGTGTGGCATCGATCCAATCACGGCATTAGCCGCCAGCACTAGGAACCCCTCGACAACAATGGAGAATAATGAAAATAATAATTTTGGAGTGATATCAGAAAATTATTCAGCATCATTTAATATTCTTCATTCTGCGAAGGTAGAGTCATGGTGTCAATCACCTGGAATGAATCCGATATCAAAAACCGTGGCCAAAGGCGTTATTGTAAAACATAAATAGTACTTATCAAACTATTAATGCTTATTATTAGTTTTAATACTATTATAACAATTTTACAAACATACAATTGAGTATTTTTTTCCGACTCGGTGTCGAACCAGGGAAATGAAGCTACGCGGTTAACTGATAATCCAGGTTATCAGAAAAAATATTTTGAAATATTCATGTAACAGTGGCCCAGTATAACGTTTTTAGAGATAAATGGGTAATTTGACCAAAACCCCCTTATCTGAAGCTAGTTTAGTTGTGCATAGTGACAACATGAGCAGAAAGGTCAATGGATTCTGTTTGACGTGTAAAACGTATGGTGAAATTATTGATTGTCGACTAGATCTAATGAAGAACGGTAGAACCCGTGCACATGGATTCTGTGGTCAGGAAGGATGCGCGGGCAAGATTTCAAAAATTGTCTCATAGTAATGGAATCATTCATTGAGTAGAACGGGCTCGCATTATTACTGGGCTCGTGGTCTAGGGGTTATGACGTCGCCTTGACATGGCGAAGATCGCAGGTTCAATTCCTGCCGAGCCCACCAGTAACTTGAAAACTATTATTATGATAAATCAAGAATAGGATACTCTGAGTTTACCAGCGCCTTTCGACTTTACATTTTCAATGGTGATTTTTGGTATCTGTGAAATATTCCCTACGTGTGTCCCGCCACATGGACACAAATCAATATCTTCTATCTCTACGACTCTGAGCATACTAATTGATGATGGTATCCTATCCATGAAATTAGTATGCCTCATTTTCTCGTGACTTACAATTTCTTCTCTTGACCATTCATGAATTAGAACCTCGGCTCCAGAATTAAGAACATCATTTACTTGTAATGATATTTCTTCAGCATCAAAGAGATCTCTGTCTGGAAACCATAAATCTATTCTTGTTGTGTGATCACTAATCTGATTTCCTACTGTTTCGGCTTTATACATGTCATTAGCTATTGCTGAGAAAACATGTTGTGCTGTATGCATCATTGTATTCCTATTCCTCCAAGAGGAATCTATCATACATTCAACCTTATCACCCTCTCTAAATAAGTCGGGGCTTTGTAATGGGTGCAGGATTCTATCCCCTGGTTTCACTTCGCCCATGTTACTAAATTTATCACCCGAGGTAATCGATCCCTTATCTCCGGGTTGCCCACCCCCTCTTGGATAGCAAAATGTCCTATCTAGGAAAATACCGTCATCGATGATATCTGTAATTGTAGCTTCGAATACTGGAGGGTTTAGTCCTGGGTGTTGGGTGAGATGCATTTTTTCCTGCATAAAATCACATAAAAATCCTAGTTAAATCCCCGTTCAATAATGATTCGGAGAGATTTTTTGTATCTTCGGAAAGTGCCCTATCGCCATTAAGAGGCTTGACAATTCCTCTTGACCATTCTAATACTCTAGAAACTCCTTGGCCGGGTTTTTCATCGATCCTATACATTGCTTCTGAAGCACAAATAATCTCATTAGAGATAACATTGGCTAGCAATCTAGTTGACATCATAGTTCTGTATGCCCCCGTGGCACCCATTGATGCATGGTCCTCCTTGCCCATGCTTACTGGAGTATTGGAAGTAGTTGCGGGGTTTGACATTAGGTGTAACTCAGCTAAAACAGCGGCTGATGAGTATTGTATTATCATTAAACCACTTTCAAGACCTTCTTCTTTAGCTAAGAATGCACTGTGTCCACTCCATTTTGGATCTAAAATCTGGTTTATTCTTCTCTCTGAAATACTGGCAAGCTCATGACATGCTATGGATATAGAATCACTGCTCAATGCAATATACTGACCATGAAAATTACCTCCAGAAATCACCTCTATACTATCTCCCTCAGTGAATACAAGAGGATTATCTGTTGAGCTGTTTATTTCGATTTCTAGAATTCTCCTAGATTCCCTAAGCATATCGATAACGGGTCCGTGAACCTGAGGGGAGCACCTGATAGAATATGCATCCTGGACTCTATCACAGTTTGCATGAGAAATTTTTATCTCAGAATTTTCTAGTAATGACGATATTCTTGCCGCGGACATAGTTTGACCAGGATGAGGCCTAGAATTGTGTATCCTAGGGTCGAAAGGCTTGTGAGACCCTCTGATGGCCTCTACAGTGCAAGCAACAGAAGCATCAGAGGCAAAACAAAGCATGTCCAGATTATTCAAGGCCTCGCACATGAATGCGCACATCTGACTAGTTCCATTAATTAGCGAAAGGCCTTCTTTAGCGGCGGGAACTATTGGAATAATTCCAGATTTACTAAGTGCCTCATTAGATGACATGAGGGCCCATTCGTTGGTTCCAATCCTAACGTTACACTTTCCCTCTCCCATCATGCCTAATGCTAGATGGGATAAGGGAGCTAAATCTCCCGAAGCACCCAATGATCCTATTCTAGGTATTACTGGGCATACACCATGGTTAATCATTGAGATAAGCGTATCAACTATGACAGGTCTAGCACCAGAATTGCCCCTACAAAGCGTATTGGCTCTGATCAGCATCATCATCAGTGTGTGAGAGTTTTCCATTGGTTCCCCAATTCCACAAGCGTGACTCCTGATTAGATTAGCTTGGAGCTGTTCTAATTTATCCGATTCGATGGATACGGATGAAAGTGCTCCAAAACCAGTGTTAATGCCGTAAGTAACTGTTCCATTCTTCAGAATTTCTGTAATCGCCTGCCTAGATGAGGTCATTTTTTGTCTGGCTGATTGTGAAAGAACTACTTTGGTAAGTCCCAAACCGGTGTCTACGACGTCACGAATAGTGAGGGAATTTCCATCTATCACGAGGTCCCTCATAGATTCCGGTAAGGGCAATAGCAAATAGACTCATCGAGAATCAAAAAGATTTTTCAGAATATTTTCATCTACGATGTTAGGCATTGTGACGTTTAGATTAGGGTCACCATCCATGGCTCTTTTTATTGTCCACATAGCCTCATCATTCCTGGCCCATGATCTTCGTGCAATACCATTTTCAACATCCCAAGGAATCATTGAGTCAATAGCCTTACTGGATTTTTCTGACCCATCTATGTATAGTCCGAAACCCCCGTTGATCACCTCGCCCCAGCCAACACCTCCGCCATTGTGAAGACTGACCCAAGTTGCTCCTCTGAATGAGTCACCTACAAAATTCTGTACGGCCATATCCGCAGTAAACATAGAGCCGTCCCTGATATTGGCCGTCTCCCTGTAGGGACTATCTGTGCCACTGACATCATGGTGATCTCTGCCGAGGACAATAGGTCCAGAAATTTCTCCATTTCTTATAGCGTCATTGAACGCCATAGCGATAGATTTCCTTCCAATAGAGTCTGCATACAGTATTCTGGCTTTACTGCCGACGACTAAATCATTTTTCCCAGCTTCTTCTATCCATCTGAGGTTATCTGAGTATTGTTGTCTGATTCTTTGTGGTGCTTCTGAGTGGAGGCCGGTAAGTATCGAATGGGCTATTGAGTCAGATTTTTCTAGATCAATATCTGAGCCAGAAGTACATACCCAGCGGAATGGACCGAAACCATAGTCGAAACACATTGGCCCCATTATATCTTCAACGTATGAAGGATACTTAAATTGGCCATGTCCATCTACAATGTCTGCTCCTGACCTACTAGCCTCCAAGAGGAAAGCATTTCCATAGTCCCAGAATTTCATCCCCTTAGAAGATAAAACATTTATCAAATCTGCATGTTTTCTTAGTGATTTCTTTACGTGACTCTTGAAATCTTCAGGATCATTTGACAGTAGCTCCTTCGCCTCTTCAAACGTGAATCCTACGGGAGTATATCCACCTAGCCATGGATTGTGCAGACTGGTCTGATCACTACCTAGATCTGGAGTGAGATTGTTTTCGACGAGGGCCTCAAGTAAATCAACTATATTTCCAACATAGCCTATTGAAACGGCGTCTCCGTCATCTACAGCTTGGCGCGCCCGTGAAATTACATGATTCAAATCGTAGTGTAGCTCGGAAAGCCATCCTTGCTGATGCCTCTTAATTGCCGCATGAGAGTCTACTTCGGCTATTATGCAGACAGCTCCTGCAATGACAGCCGCCTTAGCTTGTGCACCAGACATTCCGCCTAGTCCCGATGTGATGAATAGTATTCCAGATAGATTTGATTCATTATCAATTTCCAGATATTTTCTAGCTGCATTCAATAGGGTAATTGTTGTTCCATGGACGATACCCTGTGGCCCTATGTACATGTAAGAACCTGCAGTCATCTGTCCGAACTGTGTCACTCCAAGTGCGTTCATCTTTTCATAATCTAGCTGAGAGGAATAATTCGGAATTACCAGTCCATTGGAGATGACTACCCTAGGTGATTCTGGGCTCGAAGGAAACAGGCCCAAGGGATGCCCCGAGTTAATGACAAGCGTCTGATTGTCATTCATCTTTGAGAGTAGTTTCATGGTGATGAGGTACTGTGCCCAATTTTGGAAAACCGATCCATTACCGCCGTATGTAATGAGCTCGTGTGGATACTGAGCTACAGAAGGGTCTAGGTTATTTTGAATCATTAACATTACAGAAGCTGCAGAGGGCGAGTTAGATGGGTATTCATCAATTGGTCTAGAGAACATCTCATATTCTGGCCTAAACCTATGCATGTAAATATGGCCAAGTTCCTCTAGCTCTTGTAAAAACTCAGTTGCTAATACATTATGCCAATGCTCTGGAAAATACCTCAACGAGTTTTTAATTGCCAATTTCTTCTCAGAATCACTGAGGACTTGTGGCCTAATGGGAGCGTGTGGGACTGAATCATCTAACGATTTGGCTGGGGGTAAATGATCAGGAATTCCGACCAATATCTTTTCTTTGAATGTTAATCCCATTTCAGTCTCTCCAGTATAATAGACTCGATAGTAGAAGAGCTAGCAAGAGATGCTTTCAGAAGGCTTTCCATCTCTTGGGAGATGTTTTTCTTTTCATCGTTATCATCCAAGGAATCCAAGTTAATTCGGACATTGTAAGAAGCTACTCTAGAAGATACATGTGCTAATTCAGATGAAGCGAGAAGATCTGTAAGGGCATTAGGGTTACCAGTTCTTGATAGTCCCATAATCGATTGTAAAAAATCAGATGAAGCTCTCATAATTTTTAATGGCACTAATGCGGCGTTAATTGTAGAAGATACGATAGCCTCTGCCCTAATTGATTTCTGAAGATCATTATCTCTTGGGAGCCTATACGAATCCATAACGGCATCAAATGCTGCGGCATCTTCATTAGCAAGTAACAGAGAGAGCTCGATTCCTTCGGCAGATGATTCTATCACTTCTGATGCAGAATCGTGTCCTTCTGACCATTTTTCCTTACCTAGAGTCAACCTAGATACCATCATGCCGAGAGCATGCGCATGAGCAAGAGTCAACGCCGCTACTGAGCCACCTCCTGGTGTAGGACTGGAGGATGAAATTTTTGACAAGACATCGGCATATCCATCATTCAAGTTAATCGCCCCGTATTGCTAGCTCGATAATGGCAGAACTGATATCAAACTCATGTAAGCCATCCAATCCTAGTCCATCGACTGCATGTTGTAAAATATTGTTTTCATTTGCCTCTTCTGGGTCTGGACAATAATGCATTCCTGCTTGAATCATTGCCTGCATAGGGACCAATCCGACAAGTTCGCTTGAAGTGACCGTGAGTCCAAGTTTACTGGCTTCTGACCTTATTGCGTCTGTAACATCATGAAGCCCGGTAATAGTGTGATCGAGTAAGTTCATGGATACCTGAGCCGTATTTTCGTCATACATCCATCCAGCCGCCTGTAAGGCTTTGAATTTACCAGGTTCTCTAATTGTAATTCCATTTGAGTCAATTAATTTATTTCCCTGAAAATCCCTCTTAATCACTCCGCTTGTACGAATTTTTCCAGCGATTTTATTTGCTAGCGATTTATCATGTGTACTTAGATTAACGTTGTATGCAATTAGAATTTGCCTAGCTCCGGTAGCAGTAACTCCGGAACGAGGTAAGAACTCTGAAGGACCAAAATCGGGTTTCCACTCTGAATCGGATAGTTTTTCTTTGAGAGCTTCATACTCACCTTTCCTAATATCGGGTAGTTTTACACGTCTTTCATTCCTAGCTGATTCTGCGTAAAGGAATATTGGAATACCATAATTTTCAGACACTGCCTTAGCGTAGCGCTCTGAAAGATCGATGCACTCGTCCATTGAGGAGTTACTGAGAGGAATGAAAGGGACCACATCAATAGCACCCATTCTAGCGTGTTCGCCGGTATGTTTTGACATATCAATTAGTTCTAATGCCACTCCGGTAGATTTTATTGCTGCTTTCAAAACAGCCTCCGGTCCACCAACCATAGTAACTACAGTTCGATTAAAATCGGCCCCCATATCTACATCCAGTAAGCTTACCCCGTCTACGCTCGTAATGGAATTTATGATGGCGTCTATGACATCTTTATCTCTGCCTTCACTAAAGTTAGGAACGCACTCAATCAACGGTTCGCCCATGGCCTCGCATGGAGATTAAGGGATTAGGATTACTCATCAGTCATATAGTCCGGAAGAGTTGTCAATTCTGCCTTTTTCACTGTTTAGTGTAAGCTTCTCTAGTGAATTTAGGAAATCAGATTTTGTTATCTTTTTATTGCCTTTTGATATTGCACTAACTCCAGCCTCGACGACTAGAGATTTTAACTCGGCACCGCTAAAACCATCGGTTTTAGAAGCGATTTCTTCTAGCTTAATTCTACCTGATATAGGGGTATTCTTGGTGTGTACCTTCAGAATTGAAAGTCTGCCATCCTCGTCGGGGAGAGGTATCTCAACTATTCTATCAAATCTACCGGGCCTCAATAAAGCATTATCAAGAAGCTCTGGCCTATTCGTGGCTGCGATAATTTTGACATCTTCGAGTGGGGCGAATCCATCCAATTCTGACAGAAGTTGCATCAGTGTTCTTTGAACTTCCCTATCTCCGGAAGTTGCACTGTCGAGTCTCTTAGAACCTATGGCGTCGAGTTCATCGATGAAGACAATGGCTGGAGCCCTTTTTCTAGCGAGATCGAATATCTCTCTAACTAATCTCCCTCCTTCTCCAATGTATTTCTGAGCTAGTTCAGAGGCAACTAAACCTAGGAAGACGGCATTAGTGGAGTTTGCTACGGCTTTGGCCAGCATAGTCTTTCCAGTGCCAGGAGGACCGGTTAACAGGACTCCTTTTGGAGGGTCGATGGAGAATCTCTCGAAATCGTCACGATTTGTGAAAGAAAGTTCTACAGCTTCACGAATTTGAATAATTTGTTCTTCAAGTCCACCAACGTCATCAAAGGTAACGGACGGCTTTTCAATTATCTCAGAAGTAACGACGAGCGGATCCCAAGAGTCTGATAAAACCTCAATTACAGATAGATTATCCTGATTTAATGCAACTCTGGCCCCGGGAATCAATAGCGAGTCTTCGATACGAGGATTGATGGAAACTAGGAAGACAGTGCCATTTGAACTTCTGACTATTGCTCCTTCATCAGTGAGATCCTGTATGTGTCCTATTACCATGGGCGGAGTTCTGAGATTCCTGACCTCTTCCTCGAGACGGCTTGCACGCTTCTTTACTTGAGATATCTCACTCTCCAGTAGTAACTTATCAGTTAGGAGTTGTTGTGCGGTTTCTGTTAGTCCCTTGATTTCAGATTGAAGATTTGAAACTGAGGATGTGTTGGGGGAGTCTTCCTGACGATGGGCGTCCGAGCCAGTAGCCATGAGTCTCGTAAGAGGTATTTGATTTCAAATAACCCCAACCCATATGTTCGAGTGCTCGTTGGAGCATGCATGGCAACCTGTGAAATGTGTGGGACGGATAGAGTTACAACATTTCTTTCAGAAATTTCAGGAGCTAGGCTAAGATGTTGTACAAGATGTATCGAATCAAATAACTTGACAGTCTTGGAAAGAAGAGTTGCAACACAAACTGTAGCAAGACCTGATTCACATAAAACAAAAACATATACTAAAAATATCAGTAAGATGGAGAAAGAAGTGGCTAGGGATTTCCATATTAGGATCAAAAATGCAAGAGAGGGGAAAGGATGGACTGCACGAGAAATGGCCAAGAGACTAAACCTACGACTCAACGATATTCAGAAAACCGAAGCGGGAGTTCAGCCTGCTGACAATATTCTAGAGAAAATAGCTAAAGCACTGGATATCTCACTCTTTGAAGAGAACATATCAGAACCTGAGAGGAACATTAAGACTCCCAGTAGCAGAAGTATGACAATAGGAGATGCTCTAGATGAGTTCCTTGCGAAAGAATGAGTTCGAGGACGTTCCTCTGCATGTAATCCACCTAGATCAAGATGATCCGAAGAAATGTAGTGCGAGGAGGCTTTCTAAACACGGACATGCGATTTTGCATAAATCTACTCGTGCAGCTCCTAAGAGAGGATTTCTTCTAGACCCGTCTAGTGGGGTTCTGATGGGCCCCGATGACATGAAGTCAGTATCACGTGGAGGGTCAATCGTAGCGCTGGACTGTTCTTGGAAGAGACTGGAAGAGTCATTAGATTCTATTTCTAAGCACACGAGGCTAGAAGGTAGGACACTTCCAGTACTATTAGCTGCTAATCCAATATCATGGGGTAAACCAGGGAGGCTTTCTACTGCGGAGGCCTTTGCATCATCACTGTACATTCTTGGGAGAAAAGAGCAGGCTAAGAGAATATTATCATGCCTTCCATATGGGGAGGCATTTCTCGAATTGAATAGGATGCCACTAGAAGCATATTCGGAAGCATCGACCAATCAAGAGTTAGCTGAAGTACAGTGGGAGTTCTTCGATAGGCCCGAATAAGACACTACTCGCTTTCTTCAACTCTCTGTTTTGCGAGTTCTCTCATATCCTCATGATGTGAGCCCTCGTCTATCGCTACCTGATCTGACTCGTCTACTATCTCGACGCCGAGTAGAGTTTCAATCACATCTTCCATTGTAACTAATCCTTCAGTGCCTCCGAACTCGTCTTTAACGATTAAAATCTGAGATTTAGTCTCAAGGAGAATATCTAATGCCCTGTCAACGGAATCGTTGTCGCTACATAGATCAACAGGCCTAGAGATTTCTGACATCTTCTTATCATACTCATCGACGGCAGCTCTACGAAGTATCTCACTTCTTAGTACAACTCCTCGTACATCGTCAATATTCCCGCCGGTTACGGGCATTCTTCCATGGACCATTATTGGTATTCTCTCTAAAACATCGGAGACAGTATCATCAACAGATACTGAAGTCACTACTACTCTTGGAGTCATGATATCACTAACCTTGATTTCCCTTAGTTTCAATAGATTCTGAATTACCGCCTCTTCGTCTTCTTCAATTACATCAGTCTCTTCGGCTATATCGGCCAATACAGAAAGCTCGTCCCTAGTAACAGTCTCAGTCTCTACTGCAGGTAAAAGAGACCTTGTAATCTCTATTGGCTTGACTATGATCCAGAGAGCGAACATCATAGCTTTCATTATCCTAGCTGATGGAATAGTAAGTTTCCTCCAATATAGAGCACCGATAGTCTTTGGTAGAATCTCGCTAAGTAACAGTATTGCTAGGGTTAAGACAGCCGCTGCCACGTGCACAATCATGCCTCCACCGAACTGGGTCTGTACTTCAGCACCGACTCCCAAAGCCCCCACAGTGTGGGCTATGGTATTCAAAGTCAATATTGCAGTGAGCGGCCTTTCAGGGTCATCTTTCCATTGTGACCAGAGATCGCTCACTTTGGGATGAGTATCTTTGAGAGCGGCTATATGTCCATGACTTGTAGAAAGCAGTACTGCTTCCAAAATACTGCACAAGAAGGACGCTCCAAGAGCTAGTCCCGAATAGGCTATGATAAGCGTGTAGTCTACCAACTATCTTTCCTCACTTTTGAGCGAAAATTAACATGTGCGTGACACGAATGACTGCTCCCAGTTGCCTTACGACCGATTGCGACATAAATAGGTGACTGACCGCTAACCATGTGCCGGAGCCGGAATATGTCACAATTTTCATGGCTTGGCCATATGTAAATGCGCCATTACACCTAGGCCATGTAGCTGGAAATTGCCTTCCCGCAGACATTCAGTATAGGTATGAAAGAGCCAGGGGGAGAAGGGTTCTGATGTGTAGTGGATCTGATGAACATGGAACCCCGATAACAATTACTGCTGAGCAACAGGGCGTTTCACCACAAGAAATTGTAGACAAATATCACGATTTGGCTCTGGACTCTCTAACTAAGCTGGGTTGTGCCTGGTCTCAGAACATTGATTCAAGAGGTATCGAATATGGAGGAGCTTTGTACAACAGAACTTCAGATTCAAGACATAAAGAGTTGGTTTGTGATGTTTTTACTCAATTATTGGATTCGGGAATGTTGCAGAAGCAGACAATGAAACAATATTGCTCAATATCGGAAGAGAAAGTTAGATTCCTCCCAGATAGATACGTAGAAGGGACCTGTCCTGTTTGCGGAGAAGATGGAGCACGTGGCGATCAATGTGATGAATGTGGCTCAACATATGAGGCACATGAGTTACTCAATCCATCATCCAAATTAGATCCGACAGCAGATATAGAAGTCAGAGATACCGATCATTTCTTCTTCAGATTAGATATGTTTCAAGAGAGTCTCGAAATATATGCATCTAGTAGGCAGTCTGTTTGGAAGCCTAATGTTAGGTCAATGACGAAGAACTGGCTAAATATGGGCCTTAGGCCAAGAGCAGTAACAAGGGACATAGAATGGGGAATAGATATTCCACTACCTGGAGATGAATGGTCATCAAAGAGTATCTATGTGTGGTTTGAGGCAGTTCAGGGATACTACTCCTGTGCAAGAATTTGGTCCGAAAGATATGCTACTGCAAATGATCACCCTGATGGGGACTCAGCATGGGAAAATTGGTGGAAGAAGAGCTCTAGTGGCGATTCACCGAAGCACATTTACTTCATGGGCAAGGACAACATCCCCTTCCATACAATTATTTGGCCGGCACTCATTATGGGGATTAATGCATCTGATAACAATGGAAAGATAACCGATGAGGCATTTGAAGGCGATTTAGTACTGGGAACAAATGTTTCATCTAATGAATATCTCATGCTGCAGGGAGGCCAATTCAGTAAGAGCAGAAAACACGCAGTATGGTTGCCATCCTTCTTGGAGAGATATGATGCGGATTGTCTAAGATATTACTTATCCATCAATATGCCAGAAACCCATGACACTGATTTCAGATGGGAAGAATTCGTTGACAGGGTGAATAATGAGCTTATCGGAACCTATGGAAACTTTGTACATAGGGTTATGACACTGACAAATAGGTTGGAAACCGGCGTGGGGAATCCGTTACTGAAATATGATGATATTGAAAAGCACTCAGAGATTATCTCACAGTGCGATGATCTCGTACGTTCAGCAATAGATTCAATGGAAAGGCAGAGGTTCAAAGAAGCATTGAGATCGATCATGTCGATAGCACAAATTGGTAATCAACTGTTACAGAGATGTGCACCATGGAAGTATCTAAAATCCGAAGAGTCACAGGATAAGGATGGTTCTCTTTCAGGACTGGCCCTTTCATGGAGGCTTTGTAGAACATTAGCAATCTGTACAAGGCCTTTCATGCCGTTTCAATCAGAGAGGTTGTGGGAAATGCTCGGAGAGAAAACAGACCTGGACAGTCAGTTATGGGATAGTTCGACAGATTTCTCGTTTGACCTTCAGTGGAGCGGGGCATCACCAGAGCCTCTTTTTACCAGGCTAGATCTTGATGAAATTCTAACTCATGAAATGTCATTGGCCAATGATATTAATGGGGACCCCATCGAGGAAGATGAGAAAGGAGCTGATTACATAGATTTTGAAGATTTCATGAAGGTCGAGATGAAGACTGGAAAAGTCATTTCTGTTGAAGAACATCCCAATGCCGATAAGCTGTACGTAGTAACAATTCAGGACGGTCCTGATTCAACTAGGACTGTCTGTGCCGGACTCAAAGAATATTATGATCCTACAGATTTAGAAGGATTGAATGTTGTATTCGTAGCTAATTTAGAGCCTAGGAAACTTAGAGGAGTATTATCCGAAGGAATGTTACTAGCCGCAGATGATGGAGATGGGAATGTCAGCATCCTGACTACTAAAGGTGATATTGGCTCTGGCTCAAGGGTTAGGTAACCCATCAACTCTTTTCCGAGTCGTCATCAAGATCAACACGAGACTCTGCATATTCAGCCATTGATTCTAGCCTCTGCATGAATCTTGATTTAGAATCTGAATCCGAATTCGAGGTAGCCTTTACCAACCAGATACCTCCAAAGGCAACTTCCCACAAGCCTAGAGAATCTGCTCTAGTCCTTCTGAAAATGTAGTCCATGAGAGGTATCAATATGGTTGAAAGACAGATTGCAATAAAGGCGTTCATGAAATCTCCGCCCTCTATACCGGAACTGTCTCCGAGCATGGAAATACCAAAAAATACGCCAAGGAGGAATATGAAGTAAGACGCTATAGTTGTGTTCTTGAGAGAGTGATAGATGAAAGTAGCATTATTTCCCCTGGAATTAATGAATTGAGTACGTGAAATTACATTGCCCATAGAACGACTGAACCTTATGGGCATTACAACCATATTGAATATTGAGAGTAAAATAGATACAATCAGCGCTAAGGTAGTAGGAGTTTCTAGGATTGCAAAGGCAACAAAGATTGCAATAATGAAACCGAAATTGACGGCGAAATCAACGAATAGTCTTAGTGATGCTCTTGCGCTTCCCACTTCCTCATATCCATCAGGTATGACTTTGGGCTGAGCTTTCGGCCTCTTCTCTCTTGGTGCCCTAGGCTTCCGAGGCTCCTTCTTCTTAGCTGAGGCTTTGGCTTGCTTCTTCTTAGAACGTCTTGATTTAGTGGATACAGGCGCAGGTTCGGCCTTAACGGGGGTAGGTTTTGTGACTACTTCTTCCTTCTTGTCTTCTTCTGAAATCTTTCCTGCCTTCTCCAATAGCCCCATATTCGCACCTCAATAATTTAATTTTATGAATAAATCTCGCCCATCTCTTGATAAATTGCAAAACCTGGTGAAGCGACAAAGTCTCCAATCTTTTCCTCTGGAAGCTCCCCAAGTACTCTATTTATCATAGAGAAAAATTCTGCCTTAGTTTCATCATCGCAATCACTTGGACCCTCCCCCACTTCCTGGAAGAGGGGGAAGTCATCTGAGGAGACAAAGGAATCAATGAAATCCTCATCCATATCGCCAAGCAGATTATTCACGATTTCGAAGAACTGCGGGAACAAACCTCCGGAGTCCTCTTCAGAATCATTACTCTGATCTTCTGATTCTTCTTCGTAATCATCATCAGGCGAGGAAATTAGTTCTACAGTTGGCTTAATCGCGAGGAGATCTTGCTGTTGCTTTTTTCTGAGTACAATGATCTCCCTATCCAGCTCTGAGCCAAATCGATCGGAGAACCTATCCATCAGGGAGCCCACCTGGCCGGATGAAATTCTATCTATGTGTCCATACATGCTATCCCTACTCTCTATTGCCGGGGAGTCACTGTCAGATTTCCTCTTCTCCCAGTGGCTTTGAAAGTCATTCTTTGACTCTACTTCAGAAGGAATTTCGATATCTTCAAGGTCTTTTTCAGATTGAGGGTTTTCATTTGCCTCGACGGGTGGTGGTAGAGGGACAGGGATAGGCGGAGGAGGGGGTAAATTAAGCCCCGGAGGGGGCGGTGGCAAGGGCATTCCATTAGGCCCTACCAAAGATTCTTCATCGTCCGGCATACTCGTCTCAGTTGATTTCCGGGACTCTACACTATTCAACATTCTGTGATTAAGTATGCCTAAGTACCCCCATTAGTGCATGATTGCCCAACCTTTGAGCCCCAGGAAAGTTGCCATGGACTCATGAACTTCGAATACATCGCCTGAAGATCCTGAGACTTCCTGACCTGATATCCTAGTTGTCACATCATCAACAATTAATTCTACTTTGCAGCTATTCTGTGTACTAAAAACAGACGACTCGGACATCGCATCGAATGAGTTACTTCTTCCCGGCTCCAATCTAGAAAGTGGGAACTCTGTAACTCTCAGACCTGATTTACCATGTAAGCTACCCACCCATCTGATAACTCTCTTGATATCTACTGTCACATTTTCATCAGTCTCTCCAACGGCTAATGGAGCTCCCTTGACCAATTCCCAAAATGCCTCATTGAGTTTCTTGGTTGTGAAGACAGTCCTACTATTATCTTCCCTCAATCTATCAATTCGTCCCCCTGCGATGGATTCAGAGGCCAATTTCTTGATCTGTTCCTTAGAACATGAGAAGTTCCTTGATTTGAGGCTAGAATGTAACATATTTATGGATTCTACCGGGTTTTCTCCTGATGATATATCAGCCAGTTTTCCAACTACATCATCAAATCCCAGATCTATCCTTTCGGACCATCCAATATTGGGCCCTGACATTACAGATTGAACGTCAATTCCGACGCCGGTGATATAGTTCACTAGCTCCCTTCTAGCGTTTGAGTCAAGATGCATCAAAGATGGATCTCTAACATGAATATGGAATCCTCTGTGGCCTGAGAAAGTTGTCTGTACATATCTCTCATTAAATCCGAACTCCGGATGAAGAAAATCTGACCAAAGACTCCATGCCTGTTCCTGAATTTTCTCCATCATTCCTGGGAAGTCATTATCAGAAACACCGGGAAGGTGGTCTCCGTCAAGATCGAATATTAAATCTGCACCTAACCAGCCCTTCTCAACCATTTTTCTTTGGCTAGGGTCATTATAATATGCCGTACTATGAAAGCATGAATGTGGCGACCTTGTCTGTAAATACTTCAGTAAATCAACTTTAGTCGGCAATGCTCGATGTCTGTCAGGGGGTTTAGAACCCCATGGTATGAACATCCACTCTCTAGAACGTAGCCTTGGTGGCGTCCACAAATCACCGGTAGACAAGGAACGATAGTAGTCCCCAAATCTAAGTGCATACCTACTCCAACCGATGGCCACGTTACCTAGGGGGGACAGTCATTCATGAAGGTGCCCATCATTCCAGAGGTAGCTTGGATGGGACTTCACGAGAATCAGTAGCGGAGCCCTGGCCCATCAATTCCACGTATGCCTCGTAACACACATATTTGTCATCAACAACTATAGCTTCTGAGAATGTAATCGGCTTTCCTGTGACGAAGCAGATAGGACCAAGCTGGCCTGTGGCCGTGGATAGCTTGTCGGGGTCCGGCATGTCTACTCGTCATAGTAGCGATTATTCACTCTTACTACAGAGAGTTATGACACGGAGGAGTTTTGAATCGTCTTGCACGCGTATGCACATGAGCGATGAGACTGTGTACAGAGTTGGACACTCACCAGACCCGGATGACGCATTCATGTTCCATGCAATGACAACTGGCGTAATAGACACTGGAAATAGAAGATACGAACATGTCCTATTGGATATTGAGACTTTGAACCAGCATGCAATGAAAGGCGATTACGAAGTTTCCGCAGTTAGCATACACTCATTCCCCGATATTTCTGATAAGTACCATTTGATGAACTGCGGCGCTTCGATGGGAGAGGGATATGGGCCGATGATAATTTCGAGAGAAGAAATGACCATAGAAGAAGCAAAAAGCAAGGTTTTCGCAATTCCCGGAGTTGGGACTAGCGCGTATCTATCACTAAGGTTGGCTCTGGGAGATGTTGACTACAGGGTGGTACCATTTGATGAGATTATGCCATCGGTTAAGCGTGGGGAGTATGATGTGGGGGTCATTATTCACGAAGGACAACTAACCTGGAAGGACGAGGGGGTTAATCTAGTTCTAGACTTGGGAATATGGTGGAATGAAGAAACAGGTCTGCCTCTACCTTTGGGAGGTAATGTGGTAAGGAAAGATCTAGGATTAGAAATGTGTGGGAAAATTACTGATGATGTAAGAAATAGCATTGAGCATTCACTCTCAAACCCTGAGGATGCATTAAAATTTGCTAAGGAATGGGGAAGAGGAATAGATGATGAAACAAACGAGGAATTTGTCGGCATGTATGTGAATAAAAGAACTCTTGACTATGGAGATGACGGGAGGGAAGCTATTCGATTATTCCTTCGAAAGGGTCAAGAAATAGGCATGGTCAGAACTGATTTAGACGTAGATTCAATTGTTTTCGTTGGTTCGGGTGAATAAACATGGATGAGAAGAGGCCTGAGGTCAGTGAGTTTGATTCTGTGGATCCTGCTCCACCAAGCACTGTCAATGACGTCTCTAGACTCAGGGCAACTTTATGCGATGAAGAAGAGAAGATGTTTCAGAGAATGAGGGCCTTATTCGCACTCAGAAATATTGGCGGTAATGATTCAGTGGAAGCTCTGGCGGCTGCCTTTTCATCGACATCAGCACTTTTGAAGCATGAAATAGCATATGTAATGGGTCAAATGCAGGATTCAACGGCGGTACCTTACTTGATTGAAAGACTTGAGGATTATGAAGAGGATGTCATGGTCAGACACGAAGCGGCAGAGGCTCTAGGAGCTATAGGCGATAGAACGGCTCTCGGCGTCCTAGAGAGATTCAAGGAGGACAAAGATATCGTTGTTGCAGAGTCATGCGAAGTAGCACTAGACCTACTAGAATGGGTTTCCAGCAGGAAACTGAATTACTCAGAATGAAGTTCAAGCCAGACTGGTGGCTCAAGCATCCCACATGCCTCTTTTAGAAATAATAAGAGGCCGTCGATATCATCTTGAGACATTCTATTCCTAACCTCCTCCCTAAAATATTCTTCAACCCTTTCTTCAGGAAATCCGAGTTTCTTGGATGTACGGGATATTACAGAAGATCTCCATTTTTGATCACTTTCAAAGAGTTTGACTTGTTTGATCATTTCAGAGTGTGCATCTCTCAAAATTCCCTCTGGGGAGTCCCTTCTAGCTACGAATACTCCAAAGACCATTGGTAGCCCTGTGATTCTGGTCCATTCAGCTCCTAAATCCATTTTCACTAGTTCTGGATGGGAAATTGAAGCTAAAATCGCTCTATCTCCTATAAGAAGAGCCCCATCACATTTTTCCAACATGGAATTTATGTTCGGTCCGGTCTCAATGAATTTCGGATCTAAACCACGATTCTTTATTATCCAACTTAGTAATACCTTGGAAGTCGATGAGTCAGTTGGTAGTGCAATATCCCTCATATTTTCTATAGGACGGTTGCCGAATAGTAGTACAGAGCCAACTTCACCGTTACTAACAATACCAATATCTGGAAGTAGCATCAGTTTTTCACTGTTGGATGCATAATCTGCGGATGGAATGGGGGCAGTAATACAGTCCCTTCTCATCACATGACCAGTTAACCATGCTGGTGGTGCTGAGAGGATTTTCCACTCAGGACTTATGCCGTCGAAGATAGGGTCACAGTTAGAGAAAGATACCCTGCCAATTACGTCCTTCCAACTCATTTAGGGAACCTCGACTGTGATGACGGGGAGGACCTGGGATGAGTTTTCTTCTGGTAGACTGATTATTTCAAATTGTGAGTAAGAGGAGTTTCTCTTTACTGGTGTAGCGCCTGATGAAATTACCATTCTGGCCAGTTGTTCGGAGCTGGTGGTGAGGCTTGTCTTACTGCCAGCCTCATGCATTATTTCTTCATGGCCAACGGTTCCGTCAACATCGTCAGCGCCACAGTTAATTGCATAGGAGGCGAGTTTGTCTCCAATATTCATCCTATATGCCTTGATATGAGGTATATTGTCTAGCATTAGTCTAGAGACAGAAATCATGCGTATTATCTCTTGCCCTGTAGCGAGCTGTGCTTCAGGCAGTCTCGTCTTGTCAGGTAAGAATGGATAAGGGACAAAACACTGAAACCCGGATGTTGCATCTTGTTGCTCTCTAAGTCTCAACAAATGGTTAATCCGATCTTCCACAGATTCAACGGTACCAAACAACATTGTACAGTTAGTCGGAATGCCCAGTGAATGAGCCACCCCATGAATATCTAGATACTCATCTGAAGATTCCTTGCCCATACAGATACGGTCCCTGACACTGTCTACTAGAATCTCTGCACCACCTCCAGGAAGTGAATTAAGACCTGCCTCAGAAAGCCTAGATAGAGTCTCTGAGAAAGAAAGAGATGACCTGATCGATAGATGCTTAATCTCGACTGCAGTTAGTGCCTTAATGTGAATGTGTGGAAATTCATCTTTTAGATTTGAGAACAATTCACAATACTCAGCAACAGTCCATGTTGGGTGTAATCCACCAACAGTATGTACTTCGTCGATTCTAGATGAATAGGGCCTGACTCTTTCGAGATACTGATCGACGTCCAATGAATAGGCATCTGGGTGTCTTGGACCCTTTCTGAAAGCACAAAACCTACAAGCCAAAACACATACATTTGTGGAGTTTACATGCAGATTATCATTGAAAAATACGTAATCATGAAACCTAGCTTTCTTCACCATATCAGCCAATGAGGTGACAGAGTTTAGACTTGGATTAATCATCAGTTTCACACCTTGTTCGAATGTTAGTCGACCTTCATAGATGAGCGTCTCGAGGCAATCTAGAGTTACATTATCTGTAGATACTGCCAAAGGAATATCCATAGTTGAAAGCCTACCTCTCCAGTCTGAATTAGAAACTGCGTCGTCGTCGAGTGGCATAGTAACAACTACTGGTCGGGTATCGACATCATAAGAATTCGTCTGTCATCGTAAGGGGGTGACTCCGGAAAGCATCATTAGTTAGATTTTCTAGCAGGCATGTGAATTCCGTTACCCGAACTTCATTGATGGACAACGTTCAGCTAGAAGAGTTGGCTCGTCAATGCCGGAGACATATAGTCAGAATGATTCATTCTGCTGGAGCCGGTCATCCTGGAGGATCGCTCTCTGCCATTGATATTTTAGTTGCACTGTATGCAAATAAATTACGATTTGACGTAGAAAATCCTGATTGGGAGGACAGGGATAGGTTTGTGATGAGCAAGGGGCATGCTAGTCCTGCAGTTTACTCCATCCTTCATGAAGTTGGGTTTATTTCAGAGGCAGATATGATGTCATTTAGAAAAATGGGCTCTGTATGTCAGGGGCATGTAGATATGAAGTGGACAGACGGAGTTGATTTTTCTGCTGGTAGTTTAGGAATGGGGCTTTCTTTCGGTCTTGGATGCGCCCTGGCGGCAAGGATGGATTCTAGTGATAGAGATATTTGGGTCATGGTCGGAGATGGGGAAATACAAGAAGGACAGTTTTGGGAGGCTGCTATGGCCGCAGATTTTCACTCAGTTGGAAGATTGAATCTAATTGTCGACAGGAACAGAATACAGAATGATGATTTTGTTGAGGTCCAAATGGAAGTGGGAGATGTAGCAAAGAAACTCTCATCTTTCGGTTGGGATGTGAAAGAAATTGATGGCCACTCAATGGAAGAAGTGGTTTCGGCAATAGAGTGGTCGTCGAATAATATTAGCTCTCCAACTGCAATTATTGCGCATACCACGAAGGGAAAGGGAGTGTCATTTATGGAAAATAATCCATCCTTTCATGGTAAGGCACCTACTGATGAAGAGTTGCGTTTGTCATTGGAGGAGTTGTCATGAGTGCTCCCTCTACAGGTGGTGCATCCAGAGATGGATATGGTTCGGCTCTACTCAGATTGTCCAGTGATCCGAGAGTTGTTGTCTTAGAAGCAGATCTTGGAAAATCTACAAAATCTTGTCATTTTAGGGAATTATATCCTGAGAGGACAATTTCTCTTGGCATAGCAGAGCAAAATATGGTCCTAGTAGCCTCCGGTATGGCATCATCTGGGAAAATCCCGTTTGCTAGCACATTCGCTATTTTTACTGAGAGGGGTTTCGAACAAGTGAGGAACGGGGTAGCCAGACCGGGATTAGTAGTACATTTGTGTGGAAGTCATGGAGGTGTGCACACTGGCACAGATGGAAGTAGTGCGCAATCAATAGAAGATTTGGCCCTCTATCGGACTATACCAGGAATGACAGTGATGCATCCCTGCGATGATCTTTCGGCTGAAGAGCTGACAGTACAGCTTCTAAACCACGAAAATCCATCATATACAAGAACGGCAAGGAACAAAACTCCTCGAATGTACGATCAAGAAACCTGTAAGAGTTTGAAAATTGGAAAGGGCTCGGTTCTGAGAGAGGGAGGGGATGTAGCAATCATTTCATGTGGAGTGATGGTATCTGAATCAATGAAAGCAGCTGAATACTTATCCTCCAAAGGTATTGAGGCCACGGTAGTAGATATGCACACACTCAAACCACTCGATACAGAATTGATTGACGAACTTGCGGGTAAATGCAAGGGGCTGGTAACAGCGGAGGATCATTCAGTAATTGGAGGATTGGGGAGTGCCGTTGCTGAGCATGTCTCCTATAACGGCGTAACTCCTCTGAGGATGGTGGGCGTTTCAGATAGGTTTGGCGAGAGCGGGACTCCCCAGGAGCTGATGGATGCCATGGGAATAACATACGGAGATATTGCTATCTCGTGTGAATCGTTAATGTCCTGAATCGTAATTAATTTCATCATTGATGGGGTTTCATTCATGAAGTATCTATGAGACCGCTCGCCATGGATGCCTCTGAGAGGATTAAGGGAGTCCTAGATGGTTCGATTCAACCTTCTGAAATAAGTGGTGACGAAGAGCTCTACTACATGGCTGAGAGAATTTATGGAAGGGATGCTTTAGAGAACTTGGGAGTAGAGCCTCCAGTAAAGCCTCCAGAACTTGGAACCGTCACATTAAACGGCAATGGTGGAGTAGAAATACCCAATTCAGAAAGTTCACAGGAGTCGGAAAATAATCAAAAAATTAAGGTTAAGAGAAGACGCATAGTTATCCCTCTAATCGTGTTCTTATGCTTGATTATTTCTTCCTACAATGTGTCTTTTGGATTGGGTTCTGTGATTACAATGTGTTCTGAGGAGGAACCTGTACAGGAGCTAGAAATGGGCACTTCTTCTCATCTTAACGAGAATGGTACTTTGTATATCGTTTGGAATATGTATGGATTGAACAACTATTCAGAGTATGTTCTGGAGTGGAGTGTGTCTCAAAATGGATCTAGTGAGGTGGTCGAAGATGGAATTAGTGCATGGAACCTTTCTGAATCTGCACGAATAACCTCCTTTAATTGGATAATAGAAAATCCGCCTTACTCGTACCTGTCTACATTATTTGAAGATGGTTTTCCTGTAGCGTGGTCTAATGGCTCCGGAGAGCAGGTCATTACCGTGCTTTCTGAATCTGTAGAGCAGGGTACTTACTGTGACGATAATACAAGGTTGATATGGGCAGAGTACTCAAATTTGGAGAGTAAAGAAGCTTGGGGCGAGGCAGGTACAGGGGACATAATCGACGGTGCTCTGATAATGATGTTTGCAGGCATGTTGTTGATCACGGCCAGAAAAAGAGCCTAGTACATTCTAGCCATGTGATGCTTGTTCGTTGTTGGTTTTCCAGTTATTATGCAATTTCTGGTCTCTGAGTATTTTTCAACGCATTCGCCTAGCATTGTTAGTCCGGAAAGCTTCTCGAGGACCTCTGCGTCAGAGTCGTTTCCACAGAATGGGAAGGAGTAAACTGTGCCATCATTGAGAGGAGATGAAAACTCATGTCCATCGTCAGACTTGATGATATCCGGAAGTTCAACAACCAGACTATTGAATACTTCATTTGCCCTCTCCCTGAGTTCATTAGAAACCGAATCTAGAGCAGTGACGATAGCCTCCTCTAGATTTGCGATTTTAGCTTCGTACTTCTTACCGGTTCTCTCAGTAACGACGAAGCTGCCAGAGTCAATATCTCGGGGACCGAGTTCTAACCTAATTGGTATTCCTTTGATCTCCCAGTCAAAATGTTTCACGCCTGGCCTGACATCTCTGTCGTCGAGGTGTGTCCTTATGCCAATTTTGCTAAGACGCTCATTAATTTGGGAAATCTCACTCATTACATCATCACTAATGTGTGCCGCGATAGGCAGAAGAACTACTTGGAAAGGGGCGATTGCAGGAGGCATTATCAGTCCCTGATCATCGCCATGCATTCCTACTACAGACCCCAATAATCTCTCGGACATGCCAAATGTAGTTTGGTGGCAAAATTTAGTTTCACCATTTGGATCTTCATACTTCAAATCGAACGATTTAGCCCATTGGTCTCGATAGTGATGGTATGTGGCAACCTGCAGGGTCCTACCATTGGGCATTACAACATCAGCGGCCATGGTGTACCAAGCACCAGGGAAGGTGTCCCATATTGGCCTCTTAGAAACCAGATTAGGGAGGCAGAGATCGTGCAAGATACTCTGGACCATTTTGGCATCCTCGGAGATCTGTTCTGTGGCGCCCTCCTCGTCCTCATGTACCGTGTGTGCCTCGAAAAAGTGGATTTCCCTGACTCTGATGAATGATCTAGTCTGTTTAGTTTCGTAGCGGAAGGTATTGACAATCTGGAAGGTCTTCAGCGGAAGATCCGTATGGCTTCTGACCCACAGTGAGAACATTGTATACATGGGAGTCTCAGAGGTCGGCCTAAGGAACATAGGAGAGTCTAACTCGTTTTCACCTCCATGAGTTACCCAGTATACCTCTTTCTTGAAACCCGAGTCTTCTTCATCCATTCTGAGTTCCGATGGGTCTACTCCGGCTTCTCTGGCCGCCTTCAACCTAGATACTAGTTTGTTCTCCTTATCCAACAAATTTTCTGGCACCAGTAGAGGGAATCTATGTTCGTGATGATTTGTCATGGACATCTGATTTCTCGTAAGGGAGTCGATAAGTGACATTGCCCTCAATCCGTAAGGCTTCCAAACATCCATTCCCTTAATTGGATATCTTTTGTCAACTAAGTCAGCTATCTCCACAATAGAGGGGTACCAAGAGTTGAATTCAGACTTTGGAGGAATTCCTCTCTTAGCCTTCTTAGGGTTGCCCATGTATCGCCGTGTGCGGGACTGGTTTGAATAATTCGTATCATGGAGCCGTTAATTTGCCATTAAGGACTCGATCATCTCACAAAGAGAAGTAAGATTTGGCATCTCAGTGCTTTTTCCATTAGAATCTAGTAACCATGCCCTAGGAGAATCAGGATTGTCAAGATCCTCTAATCTATTTGCAACAACGGCATCCATAGAATATCGGGATATTTGTGAGGAGGCCCTTTCCAATAGTTGTTCCAAATCTACATTACTTTCTAACTTAAATCCAATCGAGTAGCATTGGCCTGTTGCCTTCAATATTTTAGGAATATGCTTCTGTGTGGGAGTCAGATTAATTTGTATTCCTTCTTTGGAGCTTGGTATCTTACTTTGGAAAGAATCGGGGAGATAATCTAGTACTGCGGCGGAAAAAATCCAAACTTCTGGTGAAAAGGATGAGGAGATTTTGACTGCTTCATCTAGCATTTCTATTGGATGCTCGGCGTATTTTACTTTTGGTAGATTGAAATTAGGATAATAGCTCGTACGACCAGCTAAGCAGAAAACATCATGACCCATTCTGTATAGGTATTCTGATATTGACCAACCTGTTGTTCCTGAGGAATGATTGATTATGCTACGAACATCATCTATAGGTGCAAGATTAGAACCCAGAGTAATTGCTATCCTCTTTCTATTGGGAAGGTCGGAATTGATGATGTTGCTGAATTCTGCAACTATCCTGATGTGACTTGGTTGCTTTCTTTTTCCCTCTTTCTCATGGTCAATAATAACATGTGATCCTTCTGACGATAATTGAGAAAGAATTTCACTGGTAACTGGGTCATCAAAGAGGTCTGAATGCATGGAAGGAACGAAAATTAATGGCGTATCTTTTCCCCTAGCTGCCGAAAGGGCCATCATCACTGGAGAGTCAATAATTCCATTCAGATGCTTAGAAATTGTATTCCTAGTTGCAGGGGCGACAATGATTCCGTCATAGTCATCTAATTGTGACATAGAGGAGTCCCAATTAGATATGATATCACTATTCGAACCCCATGATAGTGCTAGTGGAGTAATTACCTTAGTAGCCTCCTTAGTCATCATGGGGGAAACATGTGCACCGTGTCTTCTGAGCTCTCGACAAAGTTTGATAGATTCCACTGCCGCTATCCCTCCGGTTACTGCCAACAGGACCTTGCGACCAACCAGAGAGTTGCTAAGTTGACTGACGCCAGTGTCTCCGACCATGACTTCCGATTGCCGAGTGATTCATGAGTGCGTCGCTCCCGCGAATGTTTGAGACTACTATGACTCGGGGTATGTTTTCTGTAACTCGCCATGTTTCTTTTCTACTTGTCATGCTCGCCATAGTTCAACTTCTCGTAATCCTGAGCTTGCCGTACGACAGATCAAGATTTTTCATTTTTCCAATGATATTTGGTATGATTTTGTTGCCTGTATCGATTACTGGTGCCGTTTTACTGCGTCTTCGTAGGAGCCCTGGCATCTTCTTATCCACAATTTCCCTA
>CEQW01006754.1_pt1 | contig 39047 bp, 36 predicted proteins | sample 530891 | NCBI WGS metagenome assembly CEQW01 (sample SAMEA2621066, study PRJEB7988) | marine metagenome | biome: marine biome (ENVO:00000447); feature: surface water layer (ENVO:00002042); material: "saline water (ENVO:00002010), including plankton (ENVO:xxxxxxxx)" | depth 5 m
GGGTTCGGCTGCGCATGTCTTGCTTGACGGAGGTCTGAACGCGTTGCTGAGTGATGATCAACGGCTTCATTCGAACAAGGTAACCGTCGGTGGTGACCACGTCGACCACATCGTCCACCTTTCCTCGGTAGCGACGAATTTGACGTCGGGTGTGATCGGTTTGATGATGATGACCAATGAAGGTCGTGAGGGCATCTTGGCCCACGCATTCGGTCACACGGAATCGCATGACAACGTGCATCTTTGAGAAGTTCCCATCAAACTCTTGTTGCGTCATTTCATAGACACGTCCGATGATGTGTTCGTCGGACTCACCGATTGTTTCGCCAATTGGCTTGAAATCCCATGGATGTCGAGGCGCACGGATGGTGTACCATCGCTTTGTCTTCCACTTGTCACGTTGTTTACGCGCTGCTGCGCGTGCCTTTGCACTGATTTTCTTCGCCATGTCGTTCAACTCGGTGTGTCTTGCGGGGGCTACCCCACTTGCAGGTTGCGGACTGACCTCCCCTATTTGAATGGGCCTCATCGCCTGAACGCCACCATGCACGACGATTCGGCAACCTCTTGACCTTCCTTCTTCACCGGGAGGACGTGGGCCTACATCACATCACATGGAGGGCAACGGCCAGCGCCCTATCGAACGCCGATGTTCTGGCGGATGCCATGGCGTGGCTTATCGGAGACGAGGACGCCGTTGAAATGGACCGCAGCACCTCCTACCATGGACCCGAACTCACCCTCATTTCTGCGTCAACAGCCAACAAACGAAAGGCCATGCGTTCCTTGGCAAAATTGGGCGAGGTCAATCTCAAGCAACTGCAAAATGAATTGGTTCAGCGCATGGACGACGAACATGTTCTCCACTTTCGCTTAACCATCGATTCGGTGGTTGAGGGTGAACCCCTCTTGGCCATCGGTTCGGGCACGGGAACCGTGAAGGGGCAAGCAAAGTTTGAGGTGTATTCGGGGCGCACTGAGCAAGAGCAACTCGACAACACCTTCACTGAGGCCATTGAACTCATTGAGGAGAACTGAGAATGCATGGCTCGCGTATGGTGACGGTCGCAGCCGTGTTGGCCACCCTCATGTTGCTACCCCACATACCCCTCATCGGAGCAGAAGAAACTGAGTTGGAAACCAATCCTCGTCCGTCCTGCAATGCTGACCGGACCAATTGGACCATGGGGCTCGTCTATTGCGATGAACGAGCAATTTCGGCCTACACCTTGTTCTCCCCCATCCCATCCAACACCACTTACCTCATCGACCACGAAGGACGCTATGTCCACCATTGGAACTCCCCCGGTGAGCATCGGCCAGGGCTTTCGGCCTATCTCCTCCCAGATGGTGACCTGCTGCGGACAGCCAACAACCAAGCCAATGCGGTTGGCAACTTTTCTGGCGGTGGCACGAGTGGGAAAATCGAACGGATCGCATGGAACGGAACGTTGGAATGGTCCTGGACCTACGACGACGCTTTGTACATTTCACATCACGACATTGAACCCATGCCCAACGGGAACATTCTGCTGATCGCTTGGGAGGAACGGACGGAAGAGGAAGCCCTCCAAGCTGGGCGAAACCCCGCCATAGCAAGCGACTCACCCGGTGGTCAAAACAACGTATGGCCTGACCGCATCATTGAGGTTAAACCAATCGGCAGCGATGAGGCTGAAATCGTGTGGCAATGGAATGCATGGGATCACTTGATTCAGGACTACGACGAATCCAAAGACAATTATGGCGTGGTTGCCGACCACCCAGGCCGCCTTGATATCAATTTCATCGGCGCCACTGGCAACGCTGCAGGACGAGCCGATTGGATGCACTGCAATGGCATTGATTACAACAGCGACCTTGACCAAATCGCTCTTTCATGCAAAAGCATGAACGAGGTCTACATCATTGACCACAGCACCACGACTGAAGAGGCCGCAGGGCATACAGGAGGCAACGCAGGAAAGGGCGGAGATATTCTCTACCGTTGGGGAAATCCCCAGGTGTACAAAAAAGGACTGTCCAGTGACCAGCAATTGTTTGCTCAACACGATGTTCAATGGATTGAACCTGGACATCCGGATGCAGGGAACTTGATTGTATTCAATAACGGAAATGGGCGGTATCCTGCGTATTCATCGGTGGACATCATTGAGCCCTCCATGGACAACGGGTCCTACGTGCTTCAACCCAACGGAACCTTTGGCCCCACCACCCCCTCGTGGTCGTGGAACCAGGGAGAGGAGATGTATTCGGCCTTCATATCGGGGGCCCAAGCCCTTGCCAACGGCCATGTTTTGGTCACCCATGGTACGAAAGGGACACTGTATGAGGTCGATCGGAACGGAGAAATCGTATGGGAATACATCGCCCCAGTTGGCTCCGTGGGTCCTTACACCCAAGGGGAAGTCCTTCCCGAAGGAAACAGAGCCGGCACGACAGCCAACACCGTCTTCAAAGCAACAAGTTACTCCAAGGAATTCGTTCAATCCATCGGGATGCCGGTTTCAAGCGGAGATTACCTCGAAAATTGGACCGATGCATGCCCTTCCGAGGAGGCATGGGGCTGGGACAGAGATGGAAACGGTTGCATTGATGATAGCGATGGTGATGGAATTCTTGACCCGTTGGACCAGTGCGCCTCAGGCAGCGACCTCATCGACGATGACAACGACGGAAAGCCGGATGCATGCGATGAACTGGTGGACAGTGATCAAGACGGCGTAGCAAACCAAGATGATGCTTGCGAGGGCCACGACGATTCCGTTGACGCAGACCAAGATGGCATCCCCGAACCGTGCGATCAATTGGTGGACAGGGATGGTGATGGCGTGGGCGATGACCTCGACCAGTGTCCCGACCATGATGACTCCATTGATGTTGATGATGACGGCATCCCCGACGGGTGCGATGCCACGATCGATAGCGATGGGGATGGGGTTGATGACGCCGCTGATGTTTGCCACGGGAGCGATGATGGACTGGATGCGGATCAGGATGGCGTACCCGATGGGTGTGACCAAACTCCCAACGGCACGCAGGAGAGTACAGTACCGTCCGATTTGACCCCGGATGAATCCAGCACAGAGAACGCCTCAGAGGATGGCGAACAAACGCAGGGAGAAAGTGGGCGCTTTTTTGGTGGCTATTTGTTGGGCGGAATGCTCGTGTTGTTTACGTTGACATGGTGGGTTCGAAATTCCAAAAGAGGCGACTAAGAGCCTAAAATTTCGTATGTACGAAATCATTTGTACTTTCTAACAAGGGATTAAGTAGGCCTTCGGGATTGCTGAGAATAAGGAATTACCATGCCACACGTCGTCACATCCGCTTGCGTTGACCACAAGTACCAGGAATGCGTTCACGTTTGCCCTGTAGAAGCCTTCAGAGAGGCAGATACCTACCTCGTCATTGACCCCGATGAATGCATTGACTGCGGCGCCTGTGCGCCAGAATGCCCAGTGGATGCAATTTTTTCCGACACCGATGTGCCCGACGATGAGGATGCATGGATTGACCGCAACGCCGACGAGTCCGTGGACGCGGAAATCGCCGAAGGTGATTCCCCAATCCTCGCTGACTGAATGCCACACGGCAAAGAACCAACCGTCATAAGGGAGGCCGACCACCCATAGGCGTGAGCACCATGAAAACCGACTTCTCTCAACTCCGGATGGGCAGCGACCTCCTCAAGCGAGGCTTCGCCCGAATGCAGCAAGGCGGCGTCATTATGGACGTGGTCAACCCCGAACAGGCTGCTGTGGCTGAAGACGCAGGAGCCGTTGCTGTAATGGCCCTCGAGCGGGTTCCAGCTGACATACGAAAAGCCGGTGGCGTTGCTCGAATGAGCCATCCCGATATGATCCAGGGCATCCTTGATTGCACATCCATTCCCGTCATGGCTAAATCAAGAATTGGGCACGATGGTGAAGCACGAATACTCGAATCCATGGGCGTTGACATGGTTGACGAAAGCGAGGTTTTGACCCCCGCCGACCCCTACTTCCACATCAACAAACACGAATATGAAATTCCCTTTGTCTGTGGCGCCACAGGACTGGGAGAAGCCGCCCGTCGCATCTGGGAAGGATGCGCCATGATTCGCACGAAAGGAGAAGCTGGAACGGGCAACGTTGTAGCAGCCGTGACCCACGCTCGCCTTATCGACCAAGAGATTCAGCAAATTCAATCCCTCGATGACCACGGACTCGACCTCGCCACTGAGAAAATCATGGAGCGATACCGTGTGCTTTCGTCGCATTCCGAACTTCCAGGAACGCATTTGATGACGCCCTTTGGCGCCATTGACGAGGACATGCATGCAGGCATCCGTGGAGTGTTGGACGATGTTCACCGACTCGGACGACTTCCCGTCGTGACATTTTCTGCTGGTGGTATTGCTACACCCGCCGACGCTTCGCTGATGATGCGCATGGGCATGGACGGCATTTTCGTTGGCTCCGGCATTTTCAAGTCAAGCGACCCTCCGACCATGGCCGACGCCATCGTCATGGCGACGGCCCATTACGACGAACCAAGCAAAGTCGCAGAAGCCATGGCCATGATGGAAGGAATCCCCATGAAAGGGGATGAACTCGAAACGCTGGAAATCCGAATGGATCAGCGTGGATGGTGAACCCGTCAATTGAGTGGGTCACTGATGCCCTCTTCGCCCAGTGTCCATTTCAGGGTCTTGACAACCCCTTCAAGCGCCTTGTGATTCCGGGCGGCTTCCTTCATGCCGGCCTTGTCTTTTTCATCCTTGCAGGCGTCGTACCATTCCTTCCACTGATGCATTTTTTCAGTGGCTTGCTCCAGCATTTCTTCAATCTCTGCCCACGTGCGTTCGTAGGTTCGGTTCGGTGTCGATGCCATGGTATCGAGATATCGGCCGACACCGACCCTTCATAGATGCTTGCCCTACACGGCCGGCTCATTCGGAATTTTCTTGTCGAGGTATACTTCACCGGGTGTAAGGACCGCCGCGTCACCAACCACGCAATGCTTCAGCACCGTACCGGATGGCACAACAACACCAACTCCAATCACAGATTCTTGAACCGATGCTCCCGACTCAACCGTGCAGGCATCCATCAACAATGAATGGCTGACCTCGCCCTCGGCCTCAACAAAGCAACCTCGGCCGATGACTGAATGAGTGACGTTGCCGTCGACCTGGGCATCATCCGCTCGAAGAACGCCGTTGGATTCAAGGTACGAACTCGGATAAGAAAATGGCAATTCGCTGTATTGCTCCATCAACGTTGACTGTGCCCGAATGAGTTCAAACGGTTGCCCGACATCAAACCAGACTCCATCAATGGTTTGAGCGTACAATGGCCAACCCATCTTCAACAAGGTTGGGAAGAGTTGTTTGCTAAAATCAAACTTCTCGCCGTGAGGGATATGGTCGAAGACTTCGGGCTCCAAAATGTAAAGCCCAGCATTGATGACGTTGCTGAAGGCTTCCTCTGGAGAGGGTTTTTCCAAAAAACGGCGAATGAATCCCTCGCGGAGTTTCCCGTCAACCTCTCCATCGGGCGAGGAGGCCAAACCGACGATACCAAACTCAGAAGGGTTGTCAACCTCCCACAGCGCCATGGTTACCTTGGCTCCATGTTGCCGGTGAGCTTTCAAAAGCGACGAAATATCGAACGAAGCAACAGCATCACCCGAACCCACCACACAGGTGGTGGAAATGTCGTCTCTCAACAGGCCAACGCTACCGGCCGTGCCCATGGGCGTTGATTCTTGATTGATCCGAGCCTCAATCAATGACCCATCAGCGCCAACCCCACACCATGAATTCACGTGGGATTGGAGTTGTTCTCCACGGTAGCCCGTGGTAACCACGAGCTCATGTATCCCAGCTTGAACCATGGCTTCCTTGACGAAATCAATCACCGGTCGGCCGAGAACTTCAACCATCGGTTTTGGGCGTGTAGCGGTCAATGGCATCAAGCGGGAGCCTTGCCCACCGGCCATGATGATTCCCAACATCGCGGGACCTCAGCGTCGTCGAATGGGACCCATGCGACGCATGTTCTTCTTTTTCGAGGAACCGCCGCCGCGTCGTGCTTTGTTGACGGTGTCGTCCCTTCCTACGCCACCGAAGACGAGTTCGCCATCGGACAGCAAGGATTCAACCAAACGGTCGGCGACCTCGTCCGATTCTGCACCGGTTTTCATCTCAGCCTTCACGGCCTTGTTGTGGTCGGTCATCCATGACTCTCGTTCTTGACGAGCCATGTTGAGCTGGTCACGGACCTTGTTGACATTCACCATCAATTCGTCAATTTTCTCATGGATGCCGTTGGCCTTCTCATGGAATTCAACCGATTCATTGTGATGACGGTCCCCTTCAGACTTCAGGAAATCACGGTGGTCAAGGCCTTCTTTGTACTCGGCCCATTTCTCATCGGCCCGCTTAAGGGCTTCAACGAACAGGTTGTGAGCATCATCGGATTCTGCTTTCAGGGTAGCAATCGCTTCGTCCAAATTTGAAAGATCAACTGAAACCATCTCAAATTTCGCCACTTCTGGCTCCAATTCCCCGGCGCGACGCTTCATTCGCTTGATACGCTCCATGGTTTCTTTTTCCTTCTTGGTGCTGGAGGAAGTGGTTTGGAATTGCTCTTCGAGGTTGTTGATTTGGCTTACAAGTTGGGCGTATTCTGCCGTTGCTGACTTTTTCTCACCCTGCTCTCCACGGCGACCTTTGGCTTGTGCAAAGAGGTCGCGAAGCTGTGCATTGACAGCATCCCGCTTGGCACGATGGGCGTTTCGCTCAGCATGGATGGCGTCAAGTTCAGCTTTGATGAGATCCAACTTTTCACGATGCTCTTTGTATTGTTCTTGAACAGCATTGCGCTTTTTGGCCATGGCCTTGCCTTGGTCTCGGAGGTTGTTTCGGTTGTCTCGCATCTTGCGAACACGTGCTTCCATGGACGAAAGTTCCTCACGCAATTCTGCGTCTGGGTTCTTTTCAGCGTCGTTGGGCATGCCGCGCATGAAGCCTCCACCACTTTCCCCATTTCAAGGCTATGCTTGCCGGGGGTTTCGTTATCAAACGGTGAAACTACCGAAAACTTCCAACAAAAGTCGAACGCTGGCGGTAAGCAGCCCGAGACCACCGAACAGGTAGGAAACATACGTGCTGGTTGAGCGTAGCCATTGACGGAATTCAGCACGAACACGAACGTTGATTTGTCGCCCCAGCAATAATTCTCCATTGGTTTCCTCGAGTCGAACGGAGACCGTTGCATCCCCCGAAGTGGTCGGGATGAGGGTTTGCCAGGAAACCGTGCTGTCTTTGAGCAACCCCGACATTTTCCCGAGCACGTCGTCATCGCCTTCGGCTGCAAGGGGCAGCGCTTCGGAAGACCACCAGTATTTCTCTCCGGGTTCGAGGCGGTAGGTCAACGCCAAATCCTTCGGTTCAAAATTCGGAGTTTGTACCCGGAACACCACCGTTCGCGTTTTGTCCGACAAATTATGGAAGAGGGTGAACAAGTTGGCCTTGTTTGTGACCACATTTTCCATGTCCACTTCAAAAATGAGGTCGCTCATGGCTGGCTCTCGGCCACTTTCGAGGTCTTGCTTAAGTCGGTCGACCATTCGGAAGAAGGCCGGGCAGCGCTGGTTGATGAGCCCAAGGAGGACCAACCACGCCTCGAGGGTGAAGGTCTCGTGAGAAAAGACATGTTCCATTCCCTTTTTCGTCAAGATTTCAGCCATTTCAGATTCCAAGGTTTTTCGATCCAAACCCGTGGCATGGCGGTAAAGGGTCATGAGAAATTTTTCATGTGCAAAATGCCGGTCGATGCCCCGCTTGAAACTGCTTTCCAAGGTTTTGGTGTATTCGTCGTATTGGGATCGAAGCAGCGGATCCATATGGGTCTTGATCAGATCGTTGAAGACCATGTTGAGCGTTGAAGGATGAACCGGAGGAATGTAGGCTGGGAGCAAACCCGTCTGTTCAACCATGTTGAAAGGCGTGCTGCGTGTGGGGAGGTGCTGCCCAAATGAGAGCAGAAGGAATGATGCTGAAATGAGCAAGAACAGGTTTCCGTAAATCGTTCCAGTGCCGTGCCAAAAGACGGCCACCAACGTGGTGGCCGAGGTGACGGCAAGAATCAGGGATTTGGTGTGGTGCGCCATGGAAGTTTGCAACTGGTAAAGCAAACCATCGTAGCCGTGAAGCGATTGAACAGACCGATGTTCATCGTTGGAAGCATTGACTCGCTCATGAAACGTTGCGAGTGAAATGCTGACCCGATAACGATGAAAACCAACGGCCAAAATGTATCCCAAAACCACAACAAAGGTCAGGCTCGCCATGAAGGTTGCAAAACCAAGTCCGATGTTGGGTGCAATGTTTTCTTCCCAAAACGATGGCGATGATTGCGAAAAAGCCCAACTGGAAAAGAAGGTGATGGCAGCAAAGGCCGGAAGGAACATGATCAAGCGCAATCCGGAGCTGACAATTTGTCGGTCGATGGCATGAACAATTGATTCTGAGAGTTGAAACCCAAACCCTTGGGGTCCTGGAGATGGTTCATCATCCGCCTCTTCAATCACTGGAGGGTTCACTTCAGCCATGGTTGATGATGAGGAGGTTTGTTCTAAAGTGTTCACACTGATTTTGTTTCGATTTCAACGAATATTGACCTCTTGGCGCCATCCGAGAGTTGAGCGACGGTACCGTTTTCCAAAACGAAGGATTCGTTCTGCCGGGTGATGCTCTTGCCAACCGCAAATCCTTGTTGATTCATGGCCGCCACTTCAGCAGCCGGGAGGAGGAGCATTGACAGCCGACCAGCGCTCCCATCGTTCAGGTCTTCAAGGGAACATGTTTGACTTGAAGACGCAAGTCGGTCAGCGATGTCTGCGGTGGGTTGTGGAATTTCGCGCCCGCTTGGATCCAGTGTCTCAGAGGTGATCAATCGGGAGAGGGCCACCTCCATGTCATCGTCGATGGCATGTTCCAATCGGCATGCCGTTTCGTGTGAGTTACCATCGTAGGGGAGGAGATCGAGCAGAACTTGGGCCAGCCGATGGCGACGTTTCATTTTCTGGCCGTGCACCAATCCTTGGTGGGTCAGTCGAGCACCTTTGTAGGGGATGTATTCGAGGTAACCGCGGGTGGCAAGGCGCTGAACCATTTCGGTTGCTGAAGCTGGACTAACACCTAATTTTGTGGCGAGGTCCCCCGTACGGACAACTCCGCCGGCGTCACTTTCGTGAAATTCATACATCATCTCGAGGTACTCATCTTCAAACTCTTGGAAGTGTCCAACCATCCTCTCACCCTACGCTTCACGGATTCCTTCATGGGATTTGAAGACTTGGGTGCAGGCCGGACAGCGTACCGAACCGTCGTATGAACTCGGTATTCTCAGCGTCTGACCACAATCGGGACAGCCAACTTCAATTTTCGCTGGCGGTTTTTCCTCAACGGGTTCGTGGAGTTCCACGTCGTCGTCCTCCTCGTCTTCGGGTGGAGCAGAGGGGGCAACGGATGCTTCAACGGCAAATTTGAAACTGCAATCCGGGCATCCAACTTTCCCAGAATAACTGACCGGCACCCGCAGACGCCGGTCACATTCGGGGCAGGAGACTTCTCGCTTTTCGTCGCTTGAAGGTGAGGGAGTTTTGGCCGATTTCGTTGACGCTGGTTTCGTTTGTGTCCGTGGTCCAACTTCCTTTCGCGCTCGGAGGCGAAGCACCAAAGCGACGGCGCCTCCAAGCATCAATCCCCAAGCGATGGCCGCCAAAGGCCACTCGTTGGAAGTTTCAACCGCACGCTCACCCGAGATGTACGTGGTCTGGTCGCTGACCACGGTTCCGTCCACATGCCAGAGTGCCTGCAGGGCGACATTGCTGCCTTTGGGCCAGATAATTTCGGTTGACAATGAGACTACAGATTGCCCTCCCCAATCAGGAGAATTCACCTTGGCCAAACTTGAGCCGTATGAATCCACGATCCAAACATCCCCTTGTGAATTGAGAAAGGGTCCGGATTGTCGCACCGTCAGTTGAAGCTTGACTTCGTCACCTTGAACCGGTCGTATGGGCTCGGTGGTGGCAGAAAATTCAATCCAAAACACCGTTGGGTCGCTAGGGAGAGAGGTGCTGGTGGCGAGCGGCCCCGGGCCAATCAACCAACCAACAGGAGAAATCTGGGCAACAAGGCTGTCGGCTTGAACATCACCAAAGGAGAACGTGAATTCCTGAATTCCTTGTTGAAGCAGAAGGTCGTTCTCTTGAAGGAACACGGTTGAATCGCCGGTTTCATAGCCGACTTGAAGGCGAACCGTTCGCTCATTCCCCTCGTCCAAGTCGAGTTGAACAGCAAACTGAACACCGTCGTTGGTGGATGCATTAACGTCCGTGATGGAAAGTCCAACCGATTGTTGGGTGCGTATGGCGAGGTCGAGGGTCCCCTCATCGGCACCCACCACTACCCCGTTGTCGCTTTCGAGGGACCATGAGAGGGTTTGCAACCCATCGCTGAGAAGTTGCATGCTCGAAGCAACCTCGCCGGCGGAACCCTCACTCAATTCCACCCATGCGCCTTGAGCGACCGTTGAATCCAATGAAAGCACAAGGCGGACCCGTCCATCGAGGGCACCCGTGTTACGAAGGAGAAGATTAGCGGCGACCGTATCGCCTTTATGCCACGGTCCGCCCGAAAGCGTTGGCGTCGTGGAACCTGCCGATTCAAAAACCGCCGACGGCATGGCGATGTTCAAAGCCACCGGGAAATTTGACCCCGGGTCTATGCGTGCGTCCATCGTTTCGCATTCAACCATCATCGGTTTAGCCGAGCGTTCAAACGTCCAGTTGTGGGACACGCCCGGGGCAATGGAGGCATCGCTGATGTTCAAAGCCACGACACCATCTTCGAAACAGGAAAGACCTCCGGAGTAATCAACCGTTCCGTTGTTCCAAACCTGAAGATGGAGCGTGAGGGTCTCACCTGCTTCAACATCATCGCTGTCCGAGGTGAGGGCTCCTTCTAGCACGGGCAAAGGGGGTGAACCCACGGCCCACGAACCGTTGAGCGCATGGGTTCCCGGTTCGTCTCCCAGGTTCCCGGTCAAGTTGATCCACCAATCCAGCGCACCCTCAACGAGTTGAAGGGTTGGCTCCATCACGACGACATGTGAGGAAGACGCCTGAACGCTTACGTTCTCGGCCAGAACCTGTTCGTGCTGTCCATTGTTATGAACATCAATCACTGCGCCTCCTGTCCAATTGATGTCTCCGTTGTTGATGAGAGGGAACTCAACACGCAGATAATCGCCGTCGTGAAGGGAAAGATTGTTCGTCAAGGAACCGTCTTGATTCAACGGTTCAGGAACAACGCTTCCAACACCACCCAGTGAGATTGACAACGGCCGAAGGCGCTGGACCGTTCGAACAATGGAACTTAGGTGCGTGCTTGTGTTTGTGCCAATTTCGCCAAACAGTTCCGCCGTGATTTTGCTGTACCCATAGGGAAGATCGTTGAAGGTGATCGTAAGGTTTCGCTGTTCAAAGGCCCCAAGTTCTGAAACGCTCTGCGTTTGGTTGGAAAGCAACGTCCCTTCAAGGGTTTCAACCTTCAAAGACAAACTGATGTTGGCTGAAAATCCTGTTAACTCGTGGACTTCAAGTGTGGTGGAGAGGTTGGCGGACTCCACCGTGGCGTAATCCACGGTGCCAAACGAAGCCTCCTCGATGAGGGCAGCACCGCCGCCTGCTTGGACACCGGAAAACAGAGGCACAACAAGCAGCATGACCAGCACGAAACTCAGCCGCCGAGCCGCACCGGTATCGCCCTCCATGATTGTGCGTAGGGAAAGTGGTTCTTCACCTTCTCGCAGGATGGTTGGTCAAGGGGTTGATTCTTTTACGTTGAATGACCACCCCAAACCAATGCAGTCGGAGGGGTTGTTGTCAATCACGCCCGAGGCGATGGTCAAGGCCATCCTCGAGCGAAGGCAAGCCACGGCGTCAAAGCTACCCGATGCTCTCCATCAACGCACTGAAGAGAACAACCGTGCCTACGCGCTGGCCAAAGAAGCGAGAGAGGCATTGATGGCACTCGAGGCCGTGGACGACCAAACAAAAGCACACGAGGAGGCTTTGAACAAAGCCCAAGCCGTTTACGACGAGCATGAATCGTTCCGACGACGCACAAGCTCCCGCCTTCAAACGCTCAAAAACAGCATCAAAGATTCTGAAGAAGCCATCGAGTTTTGGACCAGCATCGCTGACGATGGGTGGGGCCATCTACTCGAAGATGCGAATCGGCTTGCATCAGGAGGGGATTCGAGTTATTCCAAATCAAGGCATCAACCTTCCATTGAGGAGGGCGAGCAATGACGCGCCGAGCCCCCTCGTTGTTTGAAGACCTCGTTGGTCTTGAAACCTCAAAAGTTGAAGCCATCTACAGCGATGCTTTGGAAGAGGTGAAAACGGTGGATGCGAAGCTTGTTGACCTCCAGATAAAAAAGAAAATTCATTCGGAAACCATCCGCTTTGCCGTCAACAAAGGACCTTCCCCGCCCAGCGAGGATCCGGAACGTACCGACGAACTGATCACGCTTGCCATCCAGCAAAAGAATCAGTTTGACCTCCGCCTTGCCGAACGGGACCGGTTGGTTCAGCGGTTGAGTGTTCCTCGCCATCGTGTGGCCAACACGCTTTCCGAGTTTTTTGACAAACTAACGACGTCCTCTAAACACCACGAATCGCCATCACTCGCCAATGAAATGGAGATGTTTTCCCGGTTTTTTGAATTGCAGACCATGTTGCAAATTTACCATGAGCAAAAGTCGGTCATCTCTGACCTTGACCAAGCGCGACGAAATCTGTTGGAGACGATCAAAGCCGTGAACAAAAACGACCGTCGGTACGCACAAATTATTTCCAAAACAAGAGAGACATCAAAGGAACTGCGAAAGGAAGCAGGGAGGTTGCGGGCCTTTCTGAAACAGAACAAAATTGGCACCGAGCACCCCATGCCACCGTCCATGCCGGAGTTGAGCGAGCGTTTGTTGGCCGGGGATGCACTCAGCATGGAGGAATTCGCCTCCATGCTGGAGCATGGAGGCCTAACGGAACTCAACGAAACCGGTCAAAGTGAGAAGCAAGTTCAAACACCGTCCAAGGGGAAGAAGAAAACCAAAGCCAAGCCCAAGGGCAGCCGTAAAACGTCTTCAAACAAGGGGTGAGGCTGATGCCGAACATGGCTTGGGTTCAAGGGGGAAGCCTGCTTCAATACTCGGCCGATGCTGTTCAAAACGTCATTGACTTGTTCCTCAACGAAACCGGTGAGCGGTACGCCGAAGCATCGGTTCGTCATCTTCCAATCCCGGTTTGGGACGCCAACTTGGTGTTGGTGGACCTCGAACAAGAGCCGCCAAGAACCATCCAAGGCGTCTTCTACGGAACCCCGTTCAAAGAAAACATCGTGAGGGTGGCGGCCTTTGTTATCGCTGCCCAACACCAAGGACAGAACCTTGGGAGTGAAGCATGGAATCGATTTAACAAGGAAGTTTGGAGCAAAGGTTTTCGCCATGTCCAACTCGAGGTCAAAGCGAACAACACCGGCGCCCAACGGTTTTACCGGCGGCGTGGCTTGAACGTTCAGCAGGAATTGAAAGGTTACTATCAATCAGGCCTTGGATACATGATGAGGGGGCCGCTTCCACCGCCGGCCGATTGAGAAGGATTATTCACCTTGGTCACCAGTTCCGTGCATGATTGAAGCGGCACTCCGGACGCTGACGTCCATGGATGAGGTCGAAACCGTCCACTTTCTTGAAAAAGACGGTTTTCTGATTTATGCTTATGGCGACGAGGCGGTTGAAGATGCATCTGGCAACATAACCCGATGGCAAACCCTCATTGAAACGGCAGAAGAAAAAGCGACGATCACCCTTGTAATGGAACACGGCTACGTGATTCTCCAACCCGTTGGAAACCGTATTTTAGTCGTCAAATGCACCCGAAGCACCAACCTTGGCGCCCTAAGAACCACAATACGCCAGGTGCATTGGCCATCTTGACCTTTGTGCTGAGCGTTGGTCCGCCTCCCCGTGAAGGATTAAATGGGGGAGGTTGGTCGCAAGACTGCGGGAGGATGGGAATCCTCCACAGACCAGGTGAGATGAAGAATGGCAGAACTCAAAGATCTTCTTGATGAGCGACGAAAAATGGTTGACAAGAAAGCAACACAACATCGTGAAATTCGAGACGATTGGAATGAGAAAACCAAGGAATACACCGGCACGCGAAATGAACTCAACAATGAAGTCCGTGAATTGATCGTACAAGTGCGAGAACAACGGGACCTCCGCGACCAAATGAACGAGATGGTCCGGGAAAAGAAACGTGAGCGTGAAGAAGCCAACAAAATCGTTCGCGAGGCCAAGGATTCAATGCGCGATGGTCAGCCAGAACAGCCACAACAATTCGACCGACGGGGCCGACCGATTCGCCCTGACACCGTTCAATCGTTAACCCGAACCATGGAGCGCCTCGAACGAGAATTCGAACAAGGCAAGCATCAAGGGAAAAACGAACGCAAATACTTCAAGAAAATGAAGGAATTGAACGCAAAGCGAAAAGCCCTGAAAGCCGCTCAAGTGGCGTCTGAGAATGCCGAAGGAAGCGGAGAACTCCGAGAAGCCATCGCACTCCAAGAAGCGGCCCACCATGCCGTGACGGAAGCTGCTGAAGCCGCTCAGAGTGCCCACGACAACATGCTTCAATGGAACGCAGAAGTCGACCGGCAACGTGAGAAGGCCGAGGCCGCTCATCGAAAACTTCGAACGTCGAAGAAAGAGGCTGACAAAGAGCACAGCCTCTACATCGTGTCCCTTCGGTGCCTGCACTCCATCCAAGACATTTTGCGAGCCATGCGCGGCGCCAGTGCCGGACAGGGGCAGCGACCTGCAGCAAGCGACCAGACTCAAGATTTGATGGCCAAACTCCTCGCTGGAGAAACGCTTTCAACCGATGAATTGATGCAACTCCAACGATTTGACTGAACCAAACCGTGCGGATACATCAAAAACCTCCAACTTAGCACTCTGTTCGGACGTGTATGCATGATTGGCCATTCTGACATTGCCTCCATCGTTGAGGAATACGACCGATTGAAACTTCGCATTGGCATGACGGCCTCTCATTCGGCCTTGGACATTTGCGACGGGGCCATCGAAGAGGGATTTCCCACGGTGGCTTACTGCAAAGAAGGACGCCACAAAACCTACGCGAATTACTTCAAAACACATCGGAGTTCATCCGGACGGGTGTTCAGGGGCATGGTGGACAAAGCGATTGTGCTGAATGAATTCAACGACGTCCTTGAACCGGCCATGCAAGCTGAAATGAGAAAGAGGAACGTCATCTACATCCCCAACCGTTCATTTACGTCTTACTCGGCCATTTCGGACATCGAAGAGAACTTCCGAGTTCCAATGTTTGGTTCCCGCAACATGCTGAGGATGGAAGAACGTACCGAGGAACAAGACTACTACTGGATCCTCGAGAAGGCGGGCCTCCCCTACCCGGAAAAAATCGACAGCCCCGAAGAGATTGATTGCCTTGTCATCGTGAAACTCCACCACGCACAAAAGAAACTTGAGCGAGGATTCTTCACCTGCGCCTCCTACAAAGAATACCAAGAAAAGTCGGCTGCTCTCCTGGCTGAAGGCGTCATTGACCAAGCCTCGCTGGACGGCGCCCGCATTGAACGCTATGTCATTGGCCCGGTGTTCAATTTGAACTTCTTTTACAGCCCACTGGCTGAAGAGGGAGAACGCCTTGAATTGCTTGGCGTCGACTGGCGGTTTGAGTCCTCACTTGATGGACATGTGCGCCTCCCAGCCCCACAACAAATGACCATGCCACTTCATCAGCAAATCCCGGAAATGACGGTGGTTGGACACAACACGGCCACCATTCGAGAATCACTTCTGGAGAAGGCGTTTGAACTTGGCGAGAAATTCATCACGGCGAGCAAAGAACACTACGACCCCGGCATCATTGGCCCGTTCTGTTTGCAAACCTGCATTGACAAGGACATGAACTACTACATCTACGATGTCGCCCCTCGGTTAGGTGGGGGAACCAACGTCCATGTCAGCGTCGGCCATCCTTACGGAAATGCCACGTGGCGAAAGCCCATGTCCAGCGGCCGACGAATCGCCATGGAACTTCGCATGGCGGTTGAGCAAGATCGTTTGCTTGAAGTTTTGACATGAGTTCTATCATCTGCTTCCAGACGACCGGGGTGGCAAGAAGCCATCAAGCACCAACATCGTAAAACGTCTCATTGGCCATGTCGTACCAAGGGTTGATTCCAATATCACTGGACCCTTCGTAGTAGGCCGTTGACTCCACGAAGAAATAGGACAGATTGGCCTTTTGTCCAACGCCGTTAACACTCCAACCCGAATGGTTTTCAAGAGCGACAACCGGCCAAGCGTGGCCCCCCCACTCATCATCCTCGGTCGCTTTCACGGTTCCGAGCATGAGCCCAGCATCGTATCCGAGATGCTCGACAAGACTGATGAAAAGCGCGCTGGAATCTTCACAATCTCCGCTTCGATCATAGAGCATCTCCAGTGGATATTTGGGGTACTCCGTGTAATTGGTGGAATCAATATCGTAAGCGTATGGGATGAGGCCGACAAAGGCGTAGATGTACCTCAAAACATCAAGGTCGGATGTGTATCCAAGTTGCGTGGCCATCTGGGTGAGGTTGTCGGCCAAATTCATGATGGTCGGGTCTTGGGGTGTGGCAAAAGCAGCATATTGGGAGATGACGTCGGCATGCGAGTAGGCATTGGACCAATCAATGGCGTGGTTCATGTTTCGATACATCAGGTAATCGGCATAGGTTGTGACGACCGTCAAAGATTGAAGGTCGCCGTCAAACATCCAGTTGTAATCGATGGTGGTGATTCCAAGATAATCAATGGGAAGCATGGAGAATTCCAACAATCCTGCGTCCCCATCGCCACTTCCATTGGTCGTGAAAGAAAGGTATTCGGAGGGTGAGACGCTATCGTATACCACGGTAAAATCCAGCACGTTGGCATCGGGGTGGATGTCTATTTTATCATCGACAATGGGATCCCAGTCGTAGACAGAAAGCCGAATCGTGTGGTACCGCAATGATTCATCGAGGTTGTGATAATGGCTCACGTTGATGGAGGCAGGTTCACCCACCGTGACTTGAAGGTTTCCGGCGCCGTACTGGCACACATCTGAACCGTCGTTGATCGCGATGCAAAAGTACATGTCGCCTTGGTCAGAAAACCAATCTACGTTATCGAACAAGGTGAACGTTTCCAGTCGGATAACAACCCCGACGTCTTTCCCCGGATTCATGTCTTGAACATCCAAAACTCCGTCGTTGTCATCATCAACATCTGCGTTGTCTCCGGTTCCATCTCGGTCAGCATCGGCCCATTCCGTTCCGTTGGTCGGAAAGAGGTCGCTGTTGTCGCCCCATCCATCTCCATCCGTGTCAACTTGCTCGGTTGGGTCGTTTGGGAAAGCGTCGCCGTTATCGCCAACCCCGTCACCATCGGTGTCCTGCCACTCGCTGGCATCCAAAGGGAAGGCATCAAGTTCGTCTGAAACGTTGTCGTTATCGTCGTCGGTGTCTTCTATGAGATCCATACAGCCATCGGCGTCGTTGTCAATTTCCGCAGTCGGGACCCAATTGAAGCCACCTGTTGGACAGGCATCGACGTCGTCAGGAATCGTATCATTGTCGTCATCATCGTCTTCTTCAAGGTCATGGCACCCATCGCGATCGTGGTCCAGTGTTGGGTCAAAAGTCCATTCATCAAAGCCGTCAAAGCAGTCATCCATTTCATTGTTGATTCCATCACCGTCGAGGTCATTTGGGTTCTCGTCAGAGACATTCCAAAGCAGGAAAGCCACCACCGATGAAAGCAAAAGGAGGCCCACGAAAACAACGGCCACGACCACACCAGGCGAGCCAATGCCCGACCGCTGAACGGTGGAGCTGGTGGAAAGGGATACCGGCGCCTCATCGTTTGATTCACCGGAGGAGAGGGACAATTGCTGGCCCTCTGGTTCCTCCTTATCGAGGAGGTCTTGACCCATGTTCCAAAACCCATCCGTTCCGCCCATGCCCCCTCTTATGAAATGGGGCCTCTATTACGGTTCTTCCTGCAAAGAAGGGCCATCAACCTTGGAAAGGAACCCATTGTTGCGAAGTGGCATCGTAATACGACAACTGGCCGTTAGCATCCCGAGACCAGTGCACGCCGTTCTCTTCCCATTGCTGTGGCCCAGTCCCTTCAAGTGAAGGGAGGTTCTTTTCATCACCCATGTTTTGTTCCGTAGCGGCATCCATTGAGTTCATGGCTTCATCAAACGGTCCTACCGTCATCTCGGGCTTTCGAGTGTAGAAATAGCCGCCGCCGCCCAGAAGACCGACGATCAAGAGAACAATGACCCCGTAGAGAAGGCCGTTGCCGGATTCTTCAACCTCGGCTTGGCTTCGAGTTGGATCCTCAGGATAAGCATCCCATCGGTCAGCCACCCCATCGTTGTCCGTATCCACCGATTCATTGGCGTCGAATTTGAAAGCGTCCTCCGCATCGTTCACACCGTCTTGGTCGGAATCAAGTTGGAAAAGAGCACATCCAACCGCGTTGATCAATTCGTCCTCGGGTGTGTTTGGACACTCGTCCACGTGGTTTTTGATGCCGTCTTCGTCATCGTCTTTTTGTTGCTCAGAACATCCGTCAAGGTCGACCGTTTGTGTCACCGGTGTGTCGGGGCAGAGGTCTTTGTTGTTCATGATGTCATCAAGGTCCTCATCTTTCTGCGAATCTGAACACCCGTTCGCATCCACTTGCTCATCTGCGGGTGTCACTGGACAGGTGTCGTCGGCATCCGAAATACCGTCACTGTCAGCATCCCGTTGATTGGTAGCGCACCCGAGCATGTCGACGTTCAAGCCGTTCTCCGTTCCAGGACAGTTGTCAACGTCATCGTTCACCCCGTCTCCATCGCTGTCCTTCTGGGAAGGTGAGCAACCTTGTGCGTCAGCATTTTCCGAGAAGGGCGTGCTGTCGCAAATATCGCTCGCATCCATCACACCATCGTCATCCGTATCTCGTTCTGTTGCAGCACAACCAACACCATTGACGGGTTCACCAAGGGTGGTGGTTGGGCATTGGTCTCGGTCGTCGGTGATGGTATCACCATCGCTGTCGAGTTGACTGGCCGCGCAGCCAGCTGCGTCAACAACGGCCCCAAGAGGTGTGTTGGGACAGGCATCGAAGGCATCCATCACCTCGTCGTTATCGGCGTCCTCCTGACTGCTTGAACAACCAACGTTGTCAACGTTTTCACCCGCTGGCGTATCTGGACAGGCATCGTTGGCATCGTTGACGCCGTCCATATCAGTGTCGAGTTGGGAGGTCGAACATCCGTTCTCATCAACATCCTCTCCAGAAGGCGTGTCCAAACAAAGGTCGGGTGAATTTCCATTGGCATTGTCCCCGTAGCCATCACCATCAGCGTCTCGCCATTGGGTCGGGTCGTTGGGGAAGGCATCGGCGTTCAAGCCAGCAGCGTTGTCTCCGTAGCCGTCGCCGTCGCTGTCCGCCCATTGAGTTGAGTCGTTCGGGAAGGCATCGGGCGTGGTCCCAGCTTGGTTGTCTCCATAGCCATCGCCGTCCGAATCGGACCATTGGCTGGCATCGCTTGGGAACTTGTCGGCATTGTTGCCCTGAGGGTTGTCCCCATAGCCATCGCCATCGCTGTCTTCCCATTGTGTGCCATCGGAAGGGAATTCGTCGGGGGTTGTACCGTTGGGGTTATCGCCGTATCCATCGCCATCAGCGTCTGACCACTGACTTGCATCGCTTGGGAAAGCATCGCCGTTGGTCCCGGAGGGGTTGTCACCAAATCCATCCCCGTCGCTGTCCGCCCATTGTGAACTGTCCGATGGCCAAGCGTCAGGGTTGTTTCCACTGGCGTTGTCGCCATAGCCATCGCCATCGGCATCGGACCACTGGGTTGGGTCGGTTGGGAATGCGTCGGGGTAGGTGCCGTTGGCGTTATCACCGTAGCCATCGCCATCTGCGTCGGACCATTGGGTGCCGTCGTTGGGGAAATCATCCGCCATGTTGCCGCTGGCGTTGTCGCCATAGCCATCGCCGTCCATGTCCGACCACTGAGTGGCATCGGAGGGGAAGGCATCGACATCATCGTTGTACCCGTCGCCGTCGGAGTCTTTCTGGGACAGAGCACATCCGTATTGGTCGACCACGGCTCCTGCCGAAGTGTTCGGGCAGAGGTCGGATTCGTTTGGTACCCCATCACCGTCATCGTCTTGAACGAGATTGAAACAATTTGAGTCGCCAATCAGTTGGACTGAGACGTTTGAGTACAAGTCAATGTGAACACAGTATGTACCCGATGCATTTGGTGTGGCATAGGAGAAGGCTGGAAGGCTCATGTTTTGGGCCGTGGCGGTGAAACTGGTCAAGGAGGAGGTCGCTAAATTCGCACTTGAAGCATCGGTAACTCGGTACTGATACTGGTAGGAATCACCAACCACCAAATCGAGCCCCTCCGCCTGAACATTGTTCGATGATGCCGTTGAACTTGCCGAGTAGGAAGCGATAACCAAGCTCGGAAGTTGGGGAACAAAGTCGTCAAAATGCAAACCTGTGAGGTTATCATTGTCGCTCAAGTTCACGTTCGTTCCGTTGAGGGAGATGTAAGCGAGGAAGAGGTGCTCGTTCATGGTGGTCGGGCCGGTCCAGTTGATTTGGTAAGACATTGAATTGGTGGTTGGCATCAAGTACCACATGTCGGAGTCGATCATCGAATGGTTGATGGCCGCATTGACATCGTTGGACACGGTGAAATTATTGGTCCACTCAACATAATCAAGGACGATCCATTCAACCACATAATCCGCCCCGATGGTGAGGTTACTCATTTCAACATCACCGGTAGTGGATGAGGTCACTTCGATTTCCATCATCTCAATGTAAAGCAAATCCACGTCCGTGTTCAGAGCCGCGCCAGAGGCGTCAAACAGCGTTGAGGAAACAAGAAGCGAGGATTCATTGTTGGTTGCTGCGATGCTAATGTTGACGCTGTGAGTTGAATTTGTAGCGTTGAAGGTGCCGTTGGTTGATGTGCCCCAGTGCTGGTCACCATCAAGATGAATCTGCCCGTAGGAATGGTTGTAATTGTACGTGGTCCCGTTGGTTAAGCCGGAGAACGAAAGCGTTGCATGGGTGGTGTTGATGATGCTGACATCAACAATCTCAGAAGATTGGCCGCCGCCAGGGTTGTCCGTTGTGATCTCAATGTCGTAGGTGTTGGTAGCACTGGAAAACCCGTAGACTTCGATGTAGGTGGTTTGGTTCGTCAGGGCCGTTACCTGCATCGATTCAAGGTTGCTCGTGCCCCCTGAACTGGTCAAATACGAACCGGTAGCTGAATCCCAACTGGTGTCGATGTCACCATTGGCATCGATGAAAGTGATGTTAGCGTAGTACGTAACACCAGTTGTCATCTGGACTTCAAAATAATCAACGTCGGTGGTTGAGTGAATGGAAAGTCCTGTGCAGGCAAGCGGCAAGAGGGTGGCAGACGAAGCTGTCGAAGTTGAATCGTTTGGCTCAAGGATGTCGGCGGTTAGGGTTCCGGCACCGGTGCAATTGGTCACAGATGAACCCCCACTGCCGCCACCACCAGTGCCGTTGCTAACGGTGAATTTCGTGAGTGAAAGATTCCACGTGCCGGCACCAGAGTACCGTTCAATGTCAATGTAAACCATCCCACCATGAGCTCCAGAAAAACTGGAATTTGTGCTCAACGTCTCCGGATTGGACAGAATGGAACTACCCATCATGCTCAGTTGACTGTTGTAGAAAATCAAATCGAAATCGTTGTACACCGTTGTTCCGTTGGCATAGGTGGTTGAGGATGGGAATGAAAGCGAAGCATACAATCCTTGATTGGTGTTTAACGCCACTTTGAGGATATCGTGGTCATCACCGTAATCCAATTCTCCCGAACCGGTGTACGAGTTTGTGAAAATGTAGTTTGTGATGTTGACGCTGGTGTTGTCAGGAAGGTCTCCACCCGAATTGAGGTCGTTTTGGTTTGGCCCTACCGCTTGCACGGTTGGGCTCGCACCCACCAAAAGAATAGAAAAAAGCAACATCAGACTTAGGAGCGCTGAGGTCTTTTTTGACGAACTATCGCCATTCGCGAACATGTTTCGTCCACGCATAGGAGGTATATCACGCCTGCGCCGGATGAAACGGACTTAAATGGCCGTGGGTGCCACGTGGCCGTCACTCTTGTCATCGGGCTTTCGAACGCGAGACCAGACGCCGTTCATCAAATTGTCATGGCATTTCTGGCAGTAATGGAAACGCCGATAGGCCTCTCGGAACGAGTATGCTTTCTTCCCAGTAGCCACCAGATAACCCTCTGGGGAGAGTCGGGAAACAATGGTCCCAACTTCACCGCATCCGACGAAGTCGCAAGATGGTTCTCCGTCCATGTCAATTACTTCCTCCGATGCTACATTAACTCTTGCTCATCCCGCCTCAGTCCTCATCATCGGAGGCCTCAGGCTCAATGACCACCAGGGGGACATTCGCTTCAATGGCCTCTCCCTCTGAGCACTCAACCGAGACTACCGTCCCTGAAACGGGTGCTTGAATTTCATTTTGCATTTTCATCGCTTCGAGGATTAAAATGACTTGCCCTTCAACGACGGCCTGTCCTTCCTCAACTTCAACGGTGACCACCTTGCCAGGTATGTTCGCTGAAACCGTTCCGGATTTCTTTTTCTTTCGACCGCCCGAGCGGCGTGGTTTAGCGGCGACGGTCGCTTCGGGCATCTCAATCTCAAAGGTTTGACCCCCAACAGTGGCTTTCCACGTGGTGCCTTCACCGTCCAGTTCAACTTCGTATTCCTTTCCGTTGACGATTACCTTTCGAGTCTCCGACATGCTTTCACCTCCATGGAGAACGCCCTGATCGAGCGCTCATGAGCGACTTCTTTCCGGTCATTTGTCGGCGATGGTCCTGGGACCATGCCGAGCCAAGTTGACGAGCGATTTGTGCTGGGTCATCTCCATCGCCTCGGGTTTCAGCGAGCACAGCAACGATGGCCGCCATCATCAATTCAGAAATCTCATCAGCCATTTCAACACCTCAAAGTGGAATATTTCCGTGCTTTCGAGCCGGCCGAAGTTCTTCCTTGTCCATCAACATCTCAAGCGCCCTGCTCAAACGTTGGCGCGTCTGATTGGGCTCAATGACATCATCGAGATAACCCAAGGCCGCCGCTTTGTAGGGATTGGCAAACGTCTCTTTGAAATCCTCAGTGAGGCGTTCCCGCTCCTGCCCGGGATTTCGTGCATGGGCAATTCTGCGACGATGAATGATTTCAACCGCTCCGTCGGCCCCCATCACGGCCAACTCGGCTGAAGGCCATGCGACGTTGTAATCACCACGAATGTGCTTGCTGGACATGACGTCGTAGGCGCCGCCGTAGGCCTTGCGGAGAATCACGGTCAACTTCGGGACGGTGGCTTCGGCAAAGGCATAGAGCAATTTCGCCCCGTGTCGGATGATACCACCCCATTCTTGGTTGGTTCCTGGCAAGAAACCAGGCACGTCCTCAAAGGTCAAGATGGGAATGTTGAACGCGTCGCAAAAGCGAACAAAACGTGCTGCCTTGTCGCTGGCGTCAATGTCCAAACATCCGGCGAGTACCTTTGGCTGATTCGCCACCACGCCGACGGTATGACCGCCGAGATGACCAAATCCAACCACGATGTTTTGCGCCCATTCTGCCTGAACCTCCATGAAGCCCCCGTCGTCCAGCACCTCAGTGATGACATCGAGAACATCGTAAGGTTTGGCTGGGTCTTCGGGAATAATGCTGTCAAGGCCGTCGCAGGAACGGTCCTTGCTGTCGGAGGTCTTCTTCATGGGTGGGCGCTCAAGGTTGTTGGGAGGTAACATATCACAGAGGTCTCGAGCCATCTGGATGGCGTGTTCGTCGTCGCTGGCCGTAAAGTGAGAGACTCCTGACTTGGAACCGTGAGTTGCAGCTCCACCAAGGTCCTCGAAACTGACCACTTCGTTGGTGACCGTCTTGATGACCTCGGGGCCGGTGATGAACATGTGCGCTGTTTGGTCGACCATGATGACGAAATCGGTGATGGCGGGAGAGTAAACAGCACCGCCCGCACATGGACCCATGATGACGGAAATTTGTGGGACCACACCAGAAGCCCGAACGTTTCGGAAGAAAATCTCGGCATAAGACCCGAGAGAGGCGACCCCTTCCTGAATACGAGCACCGCCGGAATCGTTCATGCCGATGACTGGACGACCGGTCTTAAGGGCCATGTCGAGGACCTTGCAAATCTTCAGACCGTGCATTTCACCCAGCGAGCCACCGTAGACGGTGAAATCTTGAGCGAAGGCAAAGACCTCTCGTCCGTTGATGGTGCCGTGGCCGGTGACCACGCCGTCCCCGGGAATGACGTTCTTGTCCATGTCAAAATCACGACAGCGATGTTCGACAAGGGCATCAATCTCTTGGAAGCTGCCGTCGTCAAGGAGCAACTCAAGACGCTCACGGGCCGTCATCTTCCCTCGGTTGTGTTGGGCTTCAACACGGGCTTGACCGCCGCCAGCCTCGCTGCGAGCCTTGCGATTTCTTAGGTCCTTGAGTCGTTCTTCGGTGCCTGACATCAACTTCCCCGTGCCTTTGTCGGCCTAACCCGCCCTTATTGGTTGCTCTTGGAGAACACCAAAACAAAGGATTCTTTGTCAAATCCAAAATACTCGATGAGTCAGCTGAAAAACAACCATTTTGCCAGTTTTTCATTCAAGCGGGATGGTCAATTTTTGAGTATTGTTCGTGCCGTTGTACGTTCAAGGACACCGTCAACAAGGATCATGTGAGGGACGGTCAGCGCTGCTAAACCGATGAAGATGACCTTCAGGAGGGCAGGCTCGACGCCGATGCTGGCGGATTGTTGAGCCAGCACCATCAAACCGAACGCCCAGGTGAGCAGGGAAAACACCACCGTGGTTTGGGTGATGCGAAGATTCGAGACCGTGGACTGAAGGACTGAACGCATGGACGAGAAGTGCCTGAATGAGTGAACAAAACAGAAGTAGACGGCAAAGCCCACCAACGGTGGCACCGCCAAGAAAAGGAGCGACAAGGCTCCAATTTCAAGGCCGAAAGCCGTTCGTTCTTGTTGTTGTTTGAAAACCAAGGTTTCAACGATGCAAGCCACAGCGAAAACCACCAAGACGTTGAGAAAGAGCCACACGCCCGTTGTATCCGCACCCACGATGGTCAGAAAGACATCGTTCGCCTCAGCACGATGAAACTGGCTGATACCGCCAATGACCACACCGCCCCGAGCGATGCTCTCCACGGCGCCCCGGCCGACGATGTTTGAGGTGGCATCACCGCGCCCGAAATGAAAAGTGCTGATGGCGAGGAAGACAATGAAACTCAACACCGGTGCAATGGCCCAAGACAGCACCACCAAACCTGCCAGACCGACATAGGCCAAAAGAAAGGCTGCCGCTCTGGTGGGTCGGCCCATCCAACCAAAGTGAACCGCCAGCGCCCCGTCCATGGCGCCGTGGGGTAAACCGATGAACACGACGCCAAGGAGCGCCAGAAGGTTGAGTGTGTCAAGGGCGATGAACGACTCAAGCAGCGTCATGAAACCACCTTGCGTGGTCGGCTGAATAACATCTTTGAAACGCCTCGGATGAAGGGCAATTTTGGCATGGCCATCATCACCTTGAATCGGAGACCCCACCCGGCACGACCGGTCATGAATCGGATGAATTCCTCGCCCGACAGGGACTGCGCCATGCGACCAAACAAGATCGGCCCTTGCTGAGGCCAATGACGCAAGACAGCGAGGAGCACACTGTCCATCCAAACGTCCACACGCTTGTGCGGGCGCTTGAACGCCAACGCCTTTCCGTTGTTGTGCCGGTTCAATCCGTTCTGAACTTGCTGGTGAATGAAGGCAAAGGTGTAGCCGCTGGCGGGACGAATGGCGCCCCCGTTGGCCCCGAGACCGGGAATTGACGGGTCATGAAGGGAGAGGCGACCCATTGGGATGACACCCTGTTCCTCACGAAACACGTGCTTGATGATCGCATTGTGATGGTTGAAGAGGTACGACTCAATGGCCTCCGTGTAGTATTCTCGGGGCATCTTCGTGGTGCTGAACATGGTGGACTCAATCAGTGCACGGGTGCTCGAGAACGGCAGCACATACATGAAATGCATACCGTGGCTTTGGTCCACGCGGAAATCCATTAAAATCGCCGTGTCAGAATCAAACACGGGTTTGTTCACCTCCACTTCCAGTCCCACGAAATGTTGCAACATGGCGTTCGCAGGTGCCCGTGGTGGCCGTGAATCAAACACAGTATCGGCCCCGGCACTGTCGTGCTGGGCCTGGTCGATGAAGCGGACACCGTGTTCCTCAGCATCTGCTCGAGCACGCTCAAGGAAGTGCGCCTTGTGCATCACGTGATACGAGTGGGACTTGGAAGAAAGCACGGCCGCATCTGTTTCGGTGATGATGGACCAATTTGGCCAAGCATGTCGGGCTTGTTGAGCAGCGAATTTCAAGTCGGGGGTGGCCCAGAAGCCGAGCATGTGATCTTGGGGCGGGGGAGCGCCCTCGGGACGGACGATCGAAAGCGTATGGTCGTTCAATTCGTTAGCACGTGAGGCCAACATCATCGCAGCACAGCCATCGCCCAACACATGAACGTCGCTCATCCCCAGCCACCGCCTTGATGCTTGTACGGCTTAAGCCAAGTGTGGAGACGTGGGTTGTGCGGACGACGGACATGAGGGATTCTTCGGAACAGTCCGGTGGAGGCACGGAAGGTGCAGAACACCTTGCTGCTTTTGGAGGTGACCTGCCGTCCACCGTGCCATGACCGCTTTGAGCGGAGCAGTTGGATACCGATTTGTCGGTAGACCTTGGCTGCAACACCGATGGAGAAGTGGGCTCGGAAGGGAAGATAGGCGAGCCCTGCTCGACCGCTGGCATAATACCGCTCGGCTAGCGCAAGCAGGCGCTTGACGGCAAGGGTGATTTGGACCCCATCATGACCGTTCGGGTCCTCAGCAGCCGCCACAATGTCTTCGGGTGTCATGTCGCTGACCCAGGTTCCCGGCAGGTACCGGCGTCCCATTTTGGCGTCTTCCACGACGTCTCTGGCAATGTTTGTGAGTTGCATCGCAATGCCGAGGTCAACAGCATGGAGTTTGGCCCGAGGGTCGTTGTTGTTGAGGATTTCACACATCAAGAGACCCACCGTGCCCGCCACCTTGTAGGCGTACTGAATCAAGGCCTCCTCATCTTGGAGCAGAACCTGCGGAGCTTGGTCGTCCATGAGCCCCTCAACCAAGGAGGCGATGACTTCTGTAGAGAGGTTGTATTCACTGACCATGCTAGCGTGGTGCGCGAGGAGTGGGTGTTGGTCCCAGCGGCCTTCGCCAAGGGAAGCCTGGATGTTTTCCAAATGCTTTGGACCATCGGGAATATCGCCGTCGGCCATGTCGTCAAGCACCCTGCAAAAGGCATAGAGAACAGCGGCGTCTTGGCCCATTTTTTTGCCAAGGAAGCGACGAGCCCAATGGAAGCTTTCGCCGCTGGTGGCCAAAATGTATTCAGGGTCGTCGGGGATCTGTTTCGTGTTCAATCCCGACACCTAAAGGAAAACTCCCTTTTGAGGTTATAAGTGGTTGTTTTTTTCACACGATATTTCTCAAAGACAAAAGCGAACATTATCAAAGAATGAGAAATAAACCATGTTCATGCCGAAGGCCAAGAAGTCCAGCAAAAGAGCGGCGGTCATCGGCAGTGGATTCGGAGGCCTTGGAGCGGCGATTCGACTGCAGTCAGCTGGCATTCAGACGGTGCTCTACGAAGCCCGAGATTTACCGGGAGGCAGGGCCTACGTCTACCACGACGATGGATTCACCTTTGACGCTGGGCCAACGGTCATCACGGCACCCCACACCTTGACAGACTTGTTTGAGCTCACCGGGAGACGCTTGGAAGATTACATCAAACTCATGGAAGTCCAACCGATGTATCGGTTGATCTGGAGTGACGGCGACCGATTTGATTACGTCCGGGACGAAGCCACCATGGTGGCTCAAATCGCTGAACGAAGCCAATCCGATGCCGATGGATATCAACGCTTTTTCGAATACGCCAAGAAGGTGTTTCACAAAGGCTACACCGAACTTGCCGACCGCCCCTTTCTACGCTTTTCCGACATGGTAGCCGTCTCACCCTCCCTCATGAAATTGAGGGCTGACCGGTCCGTCTACAAGACCGTGGCGAAATATGTCAAAGACGATCACCTCAGACAAGCCCTCAGTTTTCACTCACTCTTGGTGGGAGGTAACCCCTTTCAAACATCGTCCATTTACACTCTGATTCACTACCTCGAGAGGGAATGGGGCGTTTATTTCCCCGAAGGAGGAACCCACGCTTTGGTCCGAACGCTGGTGAAGTTGTTCGAGGAACTCGGGGGAGAACTACGTCTTTCTACGCCGGTGAAGTCGGTCGAAGTTGAGGGTAAAAAACCCGATATAAAACACAAGATCACCGATGGCAAGGGCGGTCAGGAACGATTCGATATGGTCATTTCAAACGCCGATGTTCACCACACGTACAAACACCTCTATGCGTCCTCGAAGGTGGCCCAAAAGCGGGCAAAGAAACTTGAAGGCATGGACTGGTCGATGTCGCTCTTTGTGTTGTATTTTGGAACCGATATCGCTTACGATGACGTGGCCCACCACACCATTTTATTCGGCCCTCGTTACAAAGGCTTGCTTGATGACATTTTCAAAGGCAGTGAATTACCCGATGACTTCAGTCTCTACCTCCACGTCCCCACGGTGACCGACAAGAGCCTCGCCCCCGAGGGATGCAGTGCTGCCTATGTTTTGGCACCCGTTCCGCACTTGGGCCGGGCTGATGTGGACTGGGATGACATCGCCGAAGAATACGGCAATCGCATCATCGAAGCGCTTGAAGTTGAGATGCCCGACCTGCGAAATCACATCGTGACACGTCGCCACATCACACCAAAAACCTTCGAAAGCGAGTTGGCGGCGTTCAAAGGTTCGGCTTTTTCTGTTGCTCCAAAGCTCACCCAAAGCGCCTACTTCCGTCCCTCCAACGAAGATGCAGGCATCCCTGGATTGTACCTTGTGGGTGCTGGAACCCACCCTGGTGCGGGCCTCCCCGGCGTTCTCAATTCTGCCAAAGCCACCGTTGACCTCATCCTCTCAAGCAACGAGTAGAAAAGCGTAGATCAGCGTGGAATGGAGCGAGACCATTCACGTACGTGAGATGAATGGGGCTCGGATGGTTTTTGATAGGAGGGCCTTCCTCGATGGACCATGGAGCAACCTCTGCGCATCGTTGTCGCCAAACCCGGACTTGACGGTCATGACCGTGGAGCCAAGGTTGTTGCTCGCGCCCTTCGGGACGCTGGCCACGAGGTCATCTACACTGGCCTTCGCAGGACTTCGCAGCAAATCGTCGATACCGTGCGAGACGAAGACGCTCGTTTCCTCGGTCTTTCCTCCTTGTCGGGAGCCCACGCTCACCTCTTCCCACAAGTGTGCCAAAAACTGATTGAAGGTGGACTGGAAGACGTGATTGTGTTTGGCGGTGGCATCATTCCTCAAGAAGACCGCCCAGCCCTTCATCAAGCCGGCATTCGTGCTGTATTCGGCCCTGGAACACCGACCTCTGAAATTCTGGATTTCATCCAACAAGCCTCGGAGAAGAAGGATTCCGGCGTTGGTCAAGGAAGCGATTGGTACTGGGAATCCTCGGCCTGAGGGAGGCGGCAAACGTGGCCGATGAATTACAGCAGGCGATCGGTGGAAACCGAAGGGCCATGGCTCGAGTTCTCAGCCGGATTGAAAATGGAGAGGTTTTGCTTTCCGACATACCTCTAGCCGACCATTCTATAGAAAATGAAACGTGGTCAACCATGGCCATCACCGGTGCGCCCGGAGTAGGGAAATCCGTTCTGGTTGATGCCTTGATGAGCCAATGGGCCGGCCAAGGATTACGCGTGGCTTTGCTGGCGGTGGACCCAAGTTCACCTCGAACTGGAGGGGCCTTGCTGGGCGATCGTGTCCGAATGTCATCGGTGGACAACCCTGACATCAACGACCGAGTCTATGTTCGCTCCATTGCGACCCGCTCCTCCTCAGGAAGTGTACCCCTCATCGTTGAAGACATGGCGACGTTTCTCCTCGCTTGTGGTTGGGAGCGTGTTCTCATCGAAACCGTGGGCTCCGGTCAAGCTGAGTTACGATGTGCAGCGGTGGCTGACCGAATTGTCGTGGTGGAGGGGCCTGCCCGAGGGGACGGCATCCAAGCCGAGAAGGCGGGCCTGCTTGAACTGGCGGACATCGTGTTGGTCAACAAAGCCGACCTCGACGGAGCAGAACGACACGCTGGCGAACTTCGTGAATCCTATGCGCTTGATGGTGATGATGCTCCCGACGTGATGCTCACCTCCGGCCTCAAGGGCATCGGAATCGTTGAGGCCGCCGGGGCTTTGCTCACCCTCAAAAGCACAGGACGGGCCATCCGCGCCCGAATGCGTGAACGCTTACTTGGCCAACATGAGCGACGGTTGGTCCTGCATCCGTCGTACAATGATGTCCTCAACCGACTTTGCGAGGGCACCTTTGATATTGAAGAGGCATTGAAACACCTCCAAGGCGAAGGCAATGAACGGACAAGTTGAACTGACCAATCCTGTAGACACATCCGTCGGCGGCATGCGTGGGCATATCCTTCGCCGAGGCGTACACCTCAGCATGGTTGGCATCCCTTACCTCTACTTCTCCCACGGTGAATCCGTAGCATCGGCCCTCAACATGGAACTCCAACAACTCGTCGCTGGCGTGGTCTTGTTCGCGCTTGTCCTCGAAGGGCTTCGCTTGAAAATGGAATTGACCGTTTTTGGCCAACGCGACTATGAGGCCAAGCAAATTTCTGCTTTGGCATGGGGCGCCGTAGGCGTCGGTTTCGTGCTCCTCCTCGTACCGCATGAGGCCTATGCCTGGCCACTGATAGCCTCGTTGGCTTTGGGCGACCCGTTGATGGGTGAACTCCGACGGAAAGACATGGAAAGTCGTCAGGTCATGATCTATTCAACGCTTCTTCTCTTGGTCATCTGGGGATTCTGCTCGCTGCAGTTTGGAACCCCACTGTGGATGGCTCTGCTTCTCGCCCCAGTCTGCATGATTTCAGAGTGGCCAAGATTGACCTACATCGATGACAACGCCACGATGCTCCTGATCCCGCTCGCCCTTGTTTTGCTTTTGGAGCCATTTGCACTGGTCATGGCTTGAAGTCAACGATTTTCAGGGCGGAGATTCAATACGTTGAAATGGTGGTTTCCTGTCGTTGGATTCAGTGAAGGACATGGCTGACGAACCAACAAACTCGGACCCACCCCAAATCGCATACGGAATGGCCTTTGGCCTGGCCATTGTTCTCCTTGGCGTCGTCATGTTCCGCTACCCGCTTTGGTAATCAAATACCTTTGATTTTGAACATTCCTTCAAAAGGGTCGGCCCCATGGTCTTGATATGTGTGGCATCGCAGGGGTATTGGGACAACCCGATGCGAACATGCTGACCCGGATGAATCGCTTGCAAAAGCACCGTGGGCCAGATGAAAACGATGTTTGGCTGGACGACCATGTGGGGTTCGCACACGCTCGATTATCCATTCTTGACCTCGAATCCAGCCAGCAACCAATGACCAGCACGGAAGGGGACGTGCTTGTCCTTAACGGTGAAATCTACAACCACCAAGACCTTCGTTCAAAGCAAGCCACTTATCCATTCAAAACGCTTGGAGATACGGAATCCATCTTGGCGACCCACCATGCTGCCAAACATCGTCAAACCACCTCGATGACCGCCAAGGAACACGCTGCTTGGCTGGGGGCTTTGGACGGCATGTATGCTCTTGCCTTGTGGAATCCGAAGGCCAAGGAATTGATCCTCGCCCGAGACCCGATGGGCATCAAGCCACTCACCCGAACCAACGTGGACGGTTCGCTCCTTTTTGCCAGCGAAGTCAAAGCCTTTCACGCACATGAACATTACCAGCCACACATCGATGAAGTGGCCATGGCTGCAAGGCTGGTTTGGGAATACCCCTTGGATGGAACCACCCTGCTGAAAGGTGTGCACCAGGTTCGTCCAGGAACCGTTGAGCGGTGGACGGTTAACCAACGAGGGGAAGCCGTTCTTATCGATGCAGCCAACATTGAACGGCAGACACTTCATCCCACCGAGGAGTGGAACCCCTCCCATCAGGCTCCGGCCCTCTTGGAAAGTTTCGTTGAAGGTGTTCAGCAACGTTTGATGTCGGATGTACCCGTTGGTATCGTGCTTTCGGGTGGACTTGACTCAAGCCTTGTCGCTGCTGTCGCCAACGAAGCTGCCGAACGCGCAGGGCAACCGGTTCCAGAATGTTGGACCGTGGCCGAGAGTGAAGACAATCCTGACTGGCGAGCGGCTGAATTGGTGGCCTCCCATCACGACCTGGTTCATCATCAGCACCTTTTGGATGAGGAGTCCTTTGAACGACGCCTCCCCCAACTGGCTTGGCACGGTGAAGATGCTGATGTGACCGTGATGTTCTTTCATCCGCTTTTCGAGCACATGGCGAAGCATGTCAAAGTTGGGTTGTGCGGCCAAGGGGCCGATGAGCTGCATGCAGGATACCCAAGGTACGGGCAACTCCAACACCATGGAAGGCAGTTGAGCCGGCGCATGGGTGCCCTCCCAGAACCCATGCGGAAGGCCCTTCTTTCTGGAGAACTCAGGAATGAGGAAGGCTGGTACCGTTCATCACACGACCCGAACACCGTCACCAACGACCTTGAAACCATGTTGAATTTTGAACTCGAGCACGGCCAACTCAGCAACTTTCAACTCCGTTTGGTCGACCGGCATTCCATGGCACATTCACTCGAGGTCAGGGTTCCTTTCCTGGGGAAGAGCCACCGCAAAGCATCCTATGCCCTTCCCAACGAATGGAAGCGAACGGACGGGCGTGAAGAAAAGGCCGCACTCCGGCAGGCCGCCGATTTAACGGGACTTCCAAAGGAAATTGTTCGGCGACCAAAACTCCCCGCTGGACGAGCCACCTCACCCACACTCCTCGACCGATTTTTGCATGACCGCCGTTCACAAACCGAAGAGTTGCTCGACCACTATCGGCCGTGGTCACCCGTTCTTCGAGGCCAAGAAGAATTGGTTCTTGGGCTTGCATTGTTTGAGGCGCTGCACCTCAACAAAGACGGCCACCTGAAGACACAGCGCTCAATTGATGCGCTCATCGCCGAGGTGATTTCACCATGAATTTGCGAGACCACAACAGGATGCTTGAAGGCAAACGGGAAGAGATCACGGCTTGGATGAAAGCAAAGCGAAACGAAGTGGCTATCCCGATCTATGGAAGTGTGGACGTGCGCGATGCGGGTTGGAAGATTGGCGTGGTTGATGCCAACCATTTTCCTGCTGGCTTCAACAACGTCTCCAAGGAAAACCTTGCTGAATTATCACTTCTGTTCAAGGAGCATGTGCATCGATCCCACCCCAATTGCCGTTGGGTGCACATCTACCCGGAAAGCCATACCAGAAACCAAGGTTATGTTGAAAACATATCAAGCATCAAAGCGATGATCGAAGAAGCAGGTTTTCTCTGCACCGTAGGCTCACCTGACCTCAACGGACTCCATGCCATGAGTGGTCTTTCTGGTCCACTTGTCTTGGAGGAAGTTGAATTGAATGATAACGATGAGTTGACCGTTGGTGGTAAAATACCGGACTTGATGCTGCTCAACAACGATTTGACGGATGGAGAAATTCCCGGTATCCAAAACGCCAACATCACACCGCCTCCCCACATGGGATGGTTCCGCCGTAGAAAATCACACCATTACGAAGCCTTGCGACCCTACATCAACGAAATTTCCACCATGATTGGAATTGACCCGTGGCACCTCATGCCGGATTATTTTGTCTCTGAAAACAAGTGCTTGACCGAAGAAGCATGTCGAGTAAAATTGGCTCAAGAAATCGACGGCTTCCTTGACCAGCTTCGCCAAAAGTACCTCACACTGGGCATTGAGCGTGAGCCGACCGTGGTCATGAAAAACGACAGCGGCACCTATGGATTGGGCGTGATGATGTTGACTTCAGGCAGCCAAATCCTCAACCTCTCCAACCGCAAAGCGAACAAATTACGCTATGCCAAGGGTGGGGCAGAAGTAGAGAATTTCTTGATACAAGAAGGCATTCCCACCGCCCTTGCAACCGATGCTGGAGAAACGCTTGAACCCGTTGTTTATCTTGTGGACGGGGAAGCAGCGTCTTGGTTTTACCGCATCAACGGGAAAAAATCCGACATGGACAACCTCAATTCGCCCAGCGCACGTTTTGAGAATTATGAAGACTCTGAAAACCCCTACATCGAACAGGCTCACGGGTGGCACGCTTTGGTAGCGGAACTCAGCATGATTGCCATGGGCGCCGAGGCGGAAGCTTGGCAGGCTTGAGACGAGGGGCTAAACACGACAAAATGAAAGCCAAGGCCTCCTCGCCCAACCATGAGCCAGCGCGTGTGGTTGTACGTTGGCACCATCGCCATTGGGCTATGGGTCTCAGCCACCGGCGTCGGTGGAATGCTCAACGGTCAGGCAGCTGAATGGCCAGTGAACGTGTGGTGTTGGGCCGTTTTTGGCTTCATTTATGCCAACACTGAGCGAAAAGAACGCATCGAAATGCTGACGGTGGTGGCTCTGGCAACGCCCATGGAGTTGTTTTTCTCAGAGGTATGGTTGGTCTATGAATATCAACGGGATTTCATGCCATTGTTCGTCCCTGCGGGTCATTATTTTCTGTTTGATTTGGGTCGACGAGCCGCTTCCAAGATGCAGGAGAACATGGCCATGCCAGCCTTGCTTCCATTTGTGCCCCTTGTCGCTTACGGTGCGTGGACCGGGGGTGACACCTCAGGTGTCGTCATGCTCATGCTCGTTGTTGGATTTACAAAATGGGGTCCTCAACCCCGATTGTATGCTGCGATGGCTTGGGCAGCCCTCGCCATGGAACTTTGGGGAACCTTCCTAGGTAACTGGACGTGGGCGTCGGATGTTCCATGGACCGGCCTGACCGCTTGGAACCCTCCGCTTTTGGTGGGGGCGTTCTACTGCTTTGGCGATGTTTTGGTTAACCTGGTCGTTGCCAAGTTTGAAGGGGAACCTCCGCAGGGGGTCACACCATGACCGGGGCTGACGAGTTGCGAAAGCGCCGTGAGCAAGAGGCCCTGCGCATACGAACGGCCCTCAACCGACAACGGGGAGAACAACGTGCCAACACGAAAGGCGGAGAAGGAACCGTTGCTTTTGTTCAGGAACGAAAATGCATTGGATGCGACCAATGCACCATCGTTTGCGATGATGACGCCATCGAACTCTACCATGTGGACGTGATCAGCCCACTCATGTCGGTGGAAAGCAATCGAAAAGCAAAGATCATTCGCGAGGCGTGCACTGGTTGCCGGCTTTGTGTTCTCGCTTGTCCAACCGACGCCATTACGACGATTGACCGATGAGGTGTTTCAATGTCAAAGAAAGGAAAAGATGCAACTGCTCAACGCTTTGGAGGCGAATTTGGACCTTACCGCAAGCCTGGAACAGAGGGAGTCACTCTTTCAACGTTCAAGACGCTGGTCTGGACCTCAAACATCGGCGGTCTGCTCCTTGTGGTGCTCGCTCTTGAACTCCTCTTCGTTCAACAACAATTCACTTGGGGCTTCCTCTCCTTGGTCGTCGGCGTGGCCATCGCCCTCTTCCCGTCCAATTACGAAATCGTTGGCATGAACGACGAGGAAGAGGATGAGGATTGATTCGGATTGGTTTAGAGCCAGCCGAGAATCAACAAAAGGACCAAAGGCGTTGAAATGGCAAGCGAGACGCTTGCTCCAATCCAAAGGAGCCCCCGATGGTTCAGATACCCCCAAATTGCGATACCAAGAGCCAATGCAGGCCAAAGCAAGAGGGAGAGAAAGGCCCAGAGAAGGCCATCCCATGAATCACCCACGATGATGACCGTGAGCAAGAAACCGAAGCACATCGAAAGAAACGGAACGGAGAGGCCAATCCAGAAGTCCCTTGGTTGAACCGTTTCTTGATGCTCCAGATCGCTTTCAACGCCCCATTCGAATTCTTCGTCGCAATGTGGACATTCAAACAAACCCTCAGCCGTATCCGGGAGTTCTATGCCCTCGTCACAATGAGGACAGGCGACAACAACCATGTGCGCATCTACCAATTGCCGCAGAATAAAGGTTCAGCCGTCGGCCGACTCAAGCCTCGACGTTCTCAACAGCGCTTGGCTCAGAAGCCAACGTGCTCTTCTGCTCGTTGACTTGGCGAGCGAGGAAGGAAACAACGTCAAGAATCTCAATGTCAGCGTAAGCTTCGTCGCCTTCGAACTTCAAGCACTCAAAGTGCGAGACGCACTTCGGGCAGGAGGTCAGCATCGTATCAGCGCCGGTGGCACGGACTTCTTCCATGCGGGTCACACGGAGGGAGCGGGCGTTCTCGTTGCAGGACATCATGCTTGAGACACCGCAACACATGGCGTCTTCACCGCTGTGCTCCATCTCAACGATTTCCACACCTTCAACGGCGTTGATGAGTTCACGAGGTTCTTCGTAGATGCCCATTTGGCGTCCAAGTCGGCAGGGGTCGTGGTAGGTCACCGTGGTTTCGTCAGACTTGAGGTTCATGTCAAAGCCCTGCTCGATGAGGAATTCAGTGGTGTGCATGACCTTCACGTCCTCGAGTTCGTAATCTCGTGCAAAGGTTCTGAAACATTCGGCACAGGAGGAAACCAAGGTATCAATGCCTGATTCGTTGATCTTGCGTTGGTTGTAGGCCTTGAGCTTCTCAAAGACTTCATCCAGGCCTTGCCACTTCTGGTCGTGGCCACAGCACTTGAGGAAATCACGACCGAGGTAGGACACATCGGTTTCCATCTCTTCAAACAGCGTGAAGGCGGCCGTGGTGCTGTCTCCAAGGTTCATCGTGCCCTCGTTCACGTGAGAGAACACCATTTCCTGGTCAAGGTAGTCCACGCAGCCAGGATAATAGCCGATGTTCGAGGTGATGGGGTAGTCTTCGGTGGCGATGAAGTCAATGTCCGCTGCTTCCTCAGCCTCAGCGTTCAACACCGCTTGAAGAACGGTGTGGGGGATCTCTGCTTGAGGTCCACCAACAATGAGGGAGCGACGAATGTCCACATAGGAGTCGTAGTCAACCAGTTGAGGGCATGCATTGGTACAAGCGGTACAAGTTAGACAGGAATACAACGGTACACCGTCGTCTTCGTTGTTCCACGAGTTGTAGATGATGTTGAGTTTGTCTCCACCGTTGAAGAGGCGGACTGGACAGGCATCGTCGCACAGGTCGCAGCCGTAACACTTGTTCATCTCAAACTCATAGCCACGGGCCATGTAGCGGAGGAGAACAAAGACGAGGGCACCGAACGTCACACACGGAATGAACATGGCGTAGGTCAACTTGGCGTCAAGCGATTTAGGGTTCTGATGGTAGCTCGGGTTCTCGATGTACGAGTAAGCCGAACCTCCAAGCGCCATTTCCTCAGCGTTGGTCAAGTTCACCGTGTATCCGGCAAGGCCTGCTGGAGCGTTTTCATCCCAAACCAAGAGCGGTTGGTAGGAGGCGATGGTAAAGGCAGTCTCCGTGGTGATGCTGTCGTTGAGTGCCAGGGCACCGCTAGCGACGACCTCGTAGGTGTAGTCGTAGGTACCCACAGACATCTCAACCGTGGCGCCTTCACAGTTCGCAAAGGACACCAGTTCCTTTCCACTGGCGTCGGTGACGGTCAGGGTGGTGGCCACCATGTCTTGAGTTGATACATCGTTGATCTTGCGCTCACTGGAACGGAATTCACACGCCAAATCCGTAGTGAGTGTGCTCACTTCATCGGGGTGGCCTTCTGGGAAGTAAGTCGTATCTTCAGTGATGGTAAACGAACCGGTTGTCGTGAAGCCATCTCCGCCGTTGAAGGTCGTACCTCCAGTGGCAGCATTGATGCCGTTCGCAGCATCTTGATGGCCATTCGCATCGTTAAAGTCCGTGATGATGTAGCGAGCGGGTTGGTAGATGTTCCATCCCAACCAAGCCGTGGTGGGGACCGTACCGGTCTCTGACCATCCACGGTCATCGGTGAATTCGTTGACATCGTGAACATGAACGTCGCTTGGCTGTGTTCGCATGGCCTCCAACTCACCGTAATCTTTGATGGTGAGCAAACCTTTGGCATCCCAGAATCCTTTGTCATAGGTATCGAAGGTCGCCACGGTGGCTGCGGAAGAGAGAATCAAGGCACCAACCAACAACTGGCGGCTCTTGGCGAGGGTAAACCCTGTTCCCCATGCTTTGATGAGCAAACCTCGACCGATGAAGTAGACACATATCCACATCAGTACACCAGTCATGACCCACGGTATTGAATTGAACACTTCCGCAATCCATGGCTCCCGCGTCCCACATAACAGATCGCCATGTGAATCCAGCTTACAGAAGTCTGACCGGTTCTTCCCATACAATTCAAGGAAGATGTTGATGGAAAACACCGAGATAAACCAGATGTGGGCCAAATAGACGGCCCCAGCAGCTGCAAACCAAGGGTCTTCCACAGGTCGCTTCTCACGGCCTCCAAGGAAAGGCGGGAGGGCGAGGATACCAACGGGAATACCGGTCAGAGCAGCGCCCCACCAAGCAGCGTTCCATGGGAACATGGGTTGGCCAACAATTTCACCAACAAATCCTGTTGGAAC
>CEQW01018834.1_pt1 | contig 34765 bp, 65 predicted proteins | sample 530891 | NCBI WGS metagenome assembly CEQW01 (sample SAMEA2621066, study PRJEB7988) | marine metagenome | biome: marine biome (ENVO:00000447); feature: surface water layer (ENVO:00002042); material: "saline water (ENVO:00002010), including plankton (ENVO:xxxxxxxx)" | depth 5 m
ACTTATATTAATTAATACAATATCGTTTGATTTTTCTACTGGAATAGATTGTATATATTGGTCAAATATACTGAGTCTAAATTGTTCTAATAATTGAGGGTCAGATACTCTTATACCTATAAGAACAAGACCAAGAATGACTGTAGTCCATATTGAAGTTAAATATTTCATTTAGAATTGTACTGATACACCACATCCACAGGATGATTTTTCAGCTGGATTAATTATTTTAAATTGTTCGTTGATTCCTTCTATAACGTAATCTAACGTGGCGTCTGTAAAATAGGGCAATGATAAATCGTCGATGACAAGGTTGAATTTTCCGTAGTCATACACATGGTCATTACTCCTAACTGTGGATTCATAATCAAATATATATTCGAACCCAGCACAACCACCACCAGTAACGCCAATCCTAATTGTATCATTACCGTCTTTAGTTTTTTCAATAAGTCTTTTAATTGCTTCATCAGTTAATTCTATCATTTTAGTATTGATTATGTTTTCTATGTGCAGATTTCTTTTCCCAATCTTTTATAGCAGTTTGTATAGTTTCTTCAGCTAATACTGAACAATGTAATTTTATTGGAGGTAATTCTAAAGCTGCAGCTATTTCTTTATCTTTTATTTGTTTAGCTTCTTCTAATGTTTTACCTTTTAACATTTCAACAAACATTGTACTCGATGCGATAGCTGAACCACAGCCATATGTTTTAAATTTAACATCTAATATTTTATCTGTCATAGGGTCTAGTTTTAAATCTAGTTTCATAACATCTCCGCACGCGGGTGCGCCTGCGAGACCAGTCACAACATTAGGGTCTTTCGGGTCAAATCGACCAACACCATGTTTTGCTGGATTTTTTAATACATCTTCAAATCTATCTACTACTTTTTTACTATAAGCCATTAATTTCCTTGTGTTATATTTACGGTACAGCCTCCAGTTGTATAGCAGTTTTGTGTTAAAGTATAACTCATATTCGTTCCACCTTGTTGAGTTAAATTTAGAATTGTTGGCTGATTACCTTGTAATCTAATTTGTGAATTATGAGAACCACTGCCTGATTGAACAATTGTTGTTTCAGAAGTTGAAGTGCTTCCATAAAAGTATGTATGATTATAATGACTTCCAGTTCCTGATTGTGTAATATCATGTGTGACAGAACTAGCATGTATATCTAAGTTATGCGTATGTGTTCCTTCCTGATATACATCAACATCGTTATTATTACCCCAAATATGTCTGCCATAAGTTGCACCATTATATTGTCTTATATATTCGTTATTACCATAACCATCAACATCACCGCCCCAATTTTTACCTGAGCCCCAATATGAAACCCAACCTATATAATTATCTGTACCTGATTGTAAAAAATTAAATGTATTGTTTTGATGTGCAAATGAAAAATTGATTTCATTACCAAATCCTAACTGGGTTATATTAATGTTTGCATTATCTCCACTTCCTACTTGTTCAACATGTACATGGTTATCATCACTAGGTCCAGCAAATGCTGCTAATGCAAAAAATGTACTAATTAGACTGATTAATATATATTTCAATTCCATCTCCGTCATTGAAGGTCATAACACCTTCGTAATCGTTAGTGACGACATCGATAAATCCACTGCCGCCAGCTCCTATTATTATATTTATAACTCCATTAACGCTACGAAAGAAAACTAAGTTGCCATCTTGTTCAAATACGTTAAATTGAGAATCTTTATTAAATCCTACTGAAGCTCCTTTTAATCTAAATCCACCTAAGTCTCCAGCTGAAGCTTGTGCATCAGCTAAAACAATTCTAGTTTTTTCTAATGCTTCTACAACATCTAATAAATCTCTTAAAAAGTCTACTTCTAATAAGTCAATATCTAACTCACTAAATTCTAAATCTTCTTTAGTATCTTTTAGAGCATCTTGTTCTAATTCATTAAACTCTAAAAAGTCTACATCTAGTAAACCAGTGTCCTGGTCTTGTTCATCTGCAGCTTGTTCTTCAATTGCTTTTTTTACTTCACTTGGTGGATTAACAATAAACATATTATCAATTAAAGATGGTGTAATACCATTGATAGTCACAGGATTCGTCGGTGAACTGTCAAGTGTGCTAACCATAGTTGCCTGATAAGCTTCATTTAATATCACTGTTCCTCCCAGATTTGTGACACTGATTTCACCCGAGGGGGAACCGTTTGCGTCAGGCAATAGGACTATAAGGCTTCGTCCAAGCTCATCTATTGTTGTAGTAAAGTCTGTTCCACGAATACCTATTGTGGCTGTTGGTGTTTGTATGTCTATGTTTGCTTTATTTACTAAACCAAGAGAACCTGAAGCAAATCTTGCTGTTCCCATTGTAAATTTCATAGACATTTTAGATAATGATGGGTCAGGGTCGTAATATATTTCGTCTATTAATACCTCTGAATGTTCTTTTAAATCCAATTGAGCCTTATCTAAAAACTCAATCTTCATACTTCCCATAGCTGTTTCAGCTATATCGTTAAGTTCTATAGGAAGGTTATTGAGATTATTTAAATCTTCGTTTTGTCGTACTATTTTACCGACACCAGTAGATTCTACTATATCACCAATAGGGTCTGCATAAACAAACCCTATTGATAAAAATAAACTAACTATCGTTAGCTGAATCTTTCTGATTAATTTGAATTGTCGAGTTATCACTTGTAATATCCAATGTAATGATAGCGTTTGGTGTAGCACAACCACCACCAGAAGCTGCGCATGTTCCTGATAATTGGTTAATATCTACATCAGCACTATCACCATTTAATTCAACAGTCATTTCATTTGCGCCATCTTTTTGTAAAGTGTTAATATTGTTTGAAGCACCAGTTATATCCCAGTTCCAAACTACATCATCACTTTCCCAATCGACGTCAAATACATTTGAACTTCCAATGACAATTAAATCGGCATTTAAACGTTCTGCACTAAAAGCTGAACCTTGGTCTAAGTCAAAAGTATTACTTGAACCAGTTACGCTAAAGTTTATATCAGAATCGTCTGAACTACCTGTACTACCAACAGTCCAATCTATTACATTTGAGTCACCAGTAAAATCTAACTTATAAGTTGAATTATCAGCAGTGACTGGCCCATATAAAATATTAGAATTGCCAGTAAAATCTAAATCAAACTCTAGTGTTGCACCAGTTATTAACATTGCAGTTCCGTTAGATGTGAAGTCATTACCTCCAATCTTGTTTCCGAAACCTTCTTGGTCAATATATAACTTTAGTGTGTCACCAGTTTGAGTTATTATGATTTCGTTATCATCAGTATCAGCGAAAATGGTTGTTGTCGACAATAATAAAATTAAACTAATTAGTTTCCACATTTTCGTTATACCCCTCTATTTTCCAATAGCCACGTCTGTGGCCTTGGTGTATTAATTCCAACACACCAGCTTCAATAGCTGTACGTGTTGCGTATGTCACGGACTCATTATTTCCAATTCCATCCTCGTACTCTACTAGTTCGGTACCTTGCTCGATAAATCTAAATATATCTCCGCTTTTACCATAACTTAGTACAGTTTTACGAGTCTGCACATTAAGTAAAACTTCTCCAGTAAGAACTGATACAGCTCTCATAGAAACAGTCACAACATCTTGACGATATTGTTTCGTTGCTCCAATACCAAGATAACGAGCTCCTCGCCCACCTGACTTGATATTAGTATCATATCCTATTACACCACCTTCGATTATCATACCTGCGAAAAGTAGTGAATTTAATTCTTTAAATTTTTCTTCTCCATTCTGTTTAGCAAAATCTTGTCTAGCAGAACGTATTATTTGTCTTTCTCTTACTAAATGGTCTAATCCATTTCTTTCTACAACTCTAAACCATTTACCTTTACCAGCTGTTTTCAAAGCATCAATAACTAATTCAACTCCACCTTGTGATACTGCAGTAGAAAAATCTGCTATATTATCTTTTGGTTTTCTTTGACCTGTTTTATCTTGGAATTGATATACAGCAACAACTGGCATTTCTTCAGCTGGTGGTAAGTCTAATAATTCTATGTATGATGGAAGTCTTACAACTTCAGGATTTTCTACACATAGGTAAGGTAAAGCTTTTTCAAACGAACGACCTACAGCTTTTGCATAATTAAGCAAATCATGAGGATATTCTTCTCCCCAAAAGTCTGGATTACATTCTTGTGGATACTCAGTAAATCGTGGCGACATTGCACAGCCACTAAGTATTAATAAAAATGCGAGACTAACCGCCGTCAGTCGACCCGTCACCATCAACATCTCCTCCAAAATATCCTGAACCTATTGGTATTTCAATAATGGTAGATGTTCCATTCTCATCAACTATAGTCATCCTAATAAATTCTGAACCATCTTCATTTGTTATAACTTCATAGGTCACAGTTGAACCTTCTAAAACAAATGAACCAAATCGTACAGGGTTATCGTTAGAAAACATACTTTCAACTAATTGCTTAGCCATTTGAGCGTATATTCTCGATTCTAGATTTCTAATAAATTTAGCTAAGGTTGTATTATCCTCAGCTCTTTCGGCAGCTTTACGTGCTGATTCTAAAGCTTCTTCGATAGCTTTTTTTCTTGAGAATTCTTGGTTTTCAATAGTCAAATAGTGAGCGCCTGTTCCTTGGCCACTAAATGACGGATTTTTAAACTGGTGAACTATTTCTTGAGCGTTTACATTAGGTGTTAATGCTAATACTGATAGCATGAATATACCTACTAAAAATCCTAATTCAATATTATCCTTCATCTTGTTTTCCTCGTTTCTTCTTTTCATTTTCTCTCATTTCTAGTATCACATCAACCTTTTGTTGTAGACGTATTAAATCTTGGTCTAACATTCTCATCTGGTCAATAACTCTTATTAGTTGAAAGTGCATTTTTTCTGTTGCTGGTTCTATTTCTTCACTAATAAAATTCCAAACAAAGTATACAAAATATGCTAATCCAACTACCATAACCACTGGGAATCCATAATCTTGTATGAGGCTCACTACCCCAACTGCTTCTTCTACTTCCATACTAATCTCTTCTTACGTCAAGTTTGCCATCTTCAACGAAATTTTCTGCTCTTGCTATTCGTTCTATATCTGGTCTTAATTCTAATGCGCTACTTACAAGTAAATCTATCTTGACCATTTCATTACTCATTGTTCTTGCTCTATTTTCTAAGCTTTCTGTAAACATAGTAAGCGTCTTTATATCATCTACAACACCTTCCATTATTTGTTTAATGATAATAAAAATAAAAGCTCCCATTGCTAGTGCGCCAGCTATAGGTAAGCCGACATCACCTATGATTGCAAATACTTCTTCCATATTACCAAGTAGAAGCTACTTTAACTGCTAATGTAGTTGCTGCTCCTGTAAGAGTATCAGTTGATGTTTTTTTAACTAATTCAACTGAATTTGCTGTCATTGTAAATGTACCTAATGTAGTACCACCTGCATTTTTTAAAGTCACAAGTTGAATACTATTAGAATTGTTAACAAGTCTTACAAGTGTAGCGAAACCAAGGTTAGTAGCTGATGCTAAATTACTCTCTGAGCCTTTTAGTTTGACTGCTGCCATAATTATATCCTCTAATTATATTTATTGTACACTGTTATTTATAACAGTTTAAATGCTAAAACACAAAAAAAGGGAGCATAAAGCTCCCATATTTTTTATTAAAGACTACTTTTTATTTTTTGAGCCTTTTGGTCTGCCTCTTTTTTTAGCAGCAGGTTTTTTTCTTGGCTTACGCTTAGGTGTTTTACCATCAGCATATGCTTCGTTAACATTTGGTGTTGACTTATCGTCTTTTACATATTGACCTTTTGCATTTCTAGCTCTTACACCAGTAGGCTCAGCCTCTACTCCAATGTTAATTAATCTTCTTAACCAATTAAACATACTTCCTCCATTTTATATTTCAACTATATTCATTTCAGATAGTGGCGTAAGCCAATCATTATATCTAAAATACCCTTGCTTCTCATAGCTCCAATACCAACCTTGATGTGGTTGTGGTTCATCGCTATGATAATACCTCATACCTCCTCGAGTCTCGACATAAGTCTTTCGGCTCGGTTCGTTACTTGCTTGTACCATCGTGAATCTCTGCCTTCTACAGCAGCCTCCTTCCAGTCACCACATTGCAGCGCTGCGTTGTGGCGATTAAATTTGCTCAAGCGCGTGAGTCCCATATTAAACATCATGTTTGCCACGATTTGTTTTACCTCTTCGGGATAACCGTCCCAAGCATCATGTAATTTTTTACAGTCTTCTATTACTATTTTTACATCTTTTTCAAAGCATTCGTTAACTCTGTCCTCTGAGACAGGAGTACCGACCGGTAGCCCATGTTCTGGTTCTCCTTCAAGGACAAGGTGACCAATCCCAAATGTTGCATAACCAAGATGGTCATTATATATCTCATATACCACTCCTTCATCAATTTTTAATGTTTCTTTTAATTGTTCTATATCTATATTCATTTTAGAATCCTACTCCTCTTGATGCTGTTAAACCTATTTGCCAATAATTAGAAGTAGCTGTATATGTATCAGTACCTAATACAGCTTTAATTACTAATCTACATGGTATTGAACCTGAAAATACACTAGTTGTTCCAACACCTACTTTACTATTATTTCTATTACTTGGTACTTTTGCTGTCCAAACAAGCTGATTTCTAGCAATATCCAATACTGATTCGCCATTTTCTGCCAATCCTGTACCACCACTTAGTGATTGAAATGTTCCAGGATTACTTGGTACTGTAAAGAATGTAGTATTTGTAGTTGCAGAACCAAATCCAGTTGGATTTCCTTCAAATATATTAGGGTTGCCTGTAGTACTATTATATTCACTATCACTTGTATCATATTCAAACTTAAATGACCATGTAGCACTTTCTAATCCAACATAAGGTAATATTTTATAACCTGCTTTACCATTATTACCAGCTAGAGTTGAGTTATCTCCATCTTTTAATAATAGTATTAAAATTCTTTTGTTTGTTTCATCCCTAGCAAGATTAATTGAAGCAATAGCGTTAGCTTGAACAGCTGGGCTATTGAAATTAGCTTTGTTATGTTGCATTTCCCAGAATGTACTACCTTTTTCAGTACCATTAATATCCATATTGAAATCTGGGTGGTTAGAAGCAGGCTTTACACCGCTTGTAAAACTAAATGTACTATTTCCTGCACCAGCACCATTAAATGTAGTTTGTGAATAACTATAAAATTCAGATACTTGATGAGGTGTTGCACTATTTGGTGTACCTGTAATATCTCCACCTGAACTATCATCAACGCCATCAACTGATAATCCTCTTAAACTTATATTAGTACGGGCAGTTGTTCCTAGTTGTTTTTCATCAAGTATATCTTTTAATGATAATGTTCCTGAAGCTGGTAATGTCATTATTTAACTATCTCCGCTATTAAATCTTCGAATTGTTCTACTTTTTCTGTTCTTTTTGGCCAGTAGATATAATCTTTTTCTGGGTTTGCTTTTAAATTTGATAATAAAGGTAATATAGAATTATATAATTTATTTAATTTATCCTCTAATTCTTCAGCCTTACCTGAAGTGGATTCTAATTTTTGACTTTGTTTCTGTACAACTTCCAATTCATCTTCGTCTACAGCTGTAAATCCAAAATCAAATTTATCTAAATCTATGTCTGACATACTTATTCCTCTATATGTTTATATTTATAATGTCTCGGTACTACTTTTGTCTTATCTACATGTATTTGTGTAATACCATGACTGGGAGTTTTTTTCCTAGGAAATATATTATCCCATGCATTCTTAAAATGTTCATCACTTACCACTTGTGGTCTTCTTTTACTTCCCTTACCCATAATTTAAAAATAAATATAATGCAGCTCCAATTAAAGCTATAGCTAAAAATACACTTAAAATTTTTCTTCTAAATAGCTTCTTTTGTTTTTTTCTCCAAGCATCTAAATTAAGTACTTCTTTTATTCTTTCTAAATTAGTCATGAGTTAAAAACAACTCCACCTCTACGGACTAATTCATTTTTAATTTTTTGTTTATCTTTTGGACGAGTATTATCAGCATTGTACTTTTCTATTAAATCTGCTTTACTAAATCCACGTATGTATGGATGATGTGTTGTGACTTTCTTTGTTTGTCTATCTATATTCTTGTACGACTTTCCTAATTTTATTGGCATAATATTCTCCTATTTTATTCTTTTCACGCTTCCTTTTAAATCAGCCAGATATGCGAACATTTCTACTGTAGGAAACTCTCTTTTCAAATCAAGTAATGCTTGTAAGTTTTCTTTATGGTCATCAAATAATCTTATTCTTGCATACTCACCAGTTTTTAAATATTTTCTAAATATAACTTGTTTATTTTCAGCACTTGAACCGCTCATATTACCAGCTCTTTCTACATATACATCTTTCATTGGTAAACCATGAGATTCTAAAGTTTTAATAAAAAGCTTTTTATCGTCCATGTTAGCTCTTGCTGTGACAATAATAACTTTTGAACCTTTTCTTGTAGCATTTTTTATTATGGCTCTTGCCTTATTAACCATTCTACCAATTGGTGTAGCTGTTTGATAAAACATTCTAGCTGATTTAAACTCTCCATAATCGTATACTTCATTATTTCTAAGTTTATATGTATTAAACTCCATTGGAGTTAAAGCTTTTGTCTTTCCAGTATTTGTATTTTTTACAATTACACGAGCTTTTGATACAAATAAAGTATCATCGATATCAAAGATAGTTAAACCTTTGCCAGCTCTTTCTGCTAAAAACTCGTTAAATTTTTTCATAGATATATTATACCATACTTTTTAAGTAATGTAAATATCTATTTATAATATTTTTAGGTACAGTGGGTTTTTATTGCTTCAATTTTATCATGTGCATCAGCTATCTTTTCAACTTCTTTTTCAATAGTTTCTACTATATCGATATGTTCTCCAATACCGACTGATTGTCTAGTATAAACTAATATATTAGCTTTTGCTACTTCTATTTCTCCCTCTAATTTATCAATTAAAGCGTTTAGTAAAAAATGTCTTTCTGCCATATTACCTCCCAAATAATTTTCTTCTTTTATATTCGTTGATAGTATTTATTAATTCTTTTGTCCAGTTATCTCTGTCTTCTACAAAAACTTGTGGACCTTCATCTCCCGCAATGCAAACAACTAACTGTTTTATGGGCATTCCAGTTCTTTCTTCCCACATAATAGCATAAGCTGAACATTGCATAAAGTAAGAGTCTATCCACTCTTTCTTTTTTAATTTACGAGATGTTTTCCAATCTATAATAGAATCAACTCCATTCCATTGACCAACTAAATCTACTCTTCCAGCTAAACCTAAATGCTTAGAAAAAAGAGGAGCTTCCTGTTGGTAAACTTTAGTTACGCATTCATCTAATACAGGTTGTATATCTTTAAATGTTTGTATATTATGAGGCATTTCGTTTTTAATATACTCTGAGTCATTGGCTATATATTTTTCTATAATATTATGTACAGTTGTTCCACGTGTACTTGCAATACGAGATACTCTATTTGCCTCTTCCTCGCCTACACGTGCGCGCCACGCTTGTATTGCTTCTTCAGAAAGTATTGATAATACTGTCGTTACTGAAGCATATTTATTTCCTTCTGGGTCTGTGTAAAATCTACCTTTATCACCTGTGACTGCTTCAAGGTCATTATATCCTAAATCAATAGGTTCATGTTTAAATTTCAATTCCATACTCCCGGCGCTAAACCATCATCAAACATATCATTAACTATTAGTTTCATTTGAGCTTTTGTTTGAAAATAATAATATGTAAAGTTTATGTTATAATCAACGCCTTGACTTTTATTACTATCACTGCTATCTTCTATTATATAGTAAGACCACAATCCTAAAATTTTATTATGAAATACTCTAAAGTGTTTTCCTTTGGCTACTAACTCCATAACCTACATTACCTCTCAAAGCAAAATATAAACCACCTACATATAAACTCACATGTAAATAATCTTTATATATAACATCCCATATACTTGCGGGACTTAATATCCATATAACACCAGTTGCTATACATGTCATTGTAATACCGCTAAATCTTGTAATTAAATCTCCTAACTCTTCAGTTAACCATCTAAACTTAGGAAATCTTCTACCTAATCTTGCAACAAAAAAATGTTTAGCATGCCATGGTATTAAACCTAATATACCACCAACAATTAATCCAATTGCTGCACCTATCTCTCCCCATGTGACAAACCACCAAACAATATAAGGCAATCCCCATGCTTCTGCAACTGCTCCATCAACAGGCAATTTACTCAAACCTTGTTGCATAAACATAGCTGCTAATGGTATACGTAAAAAGAATGTTGCTACATTTGCTGGTGCTTTAAACATTTTATTTTGTTTTTATATTACCTCTTAATCTAGGTGGCATACCACTTTTAATTCTATCTTGTACTTCTTTCCAGCCATCACCAGCCTTTTTTAATATAGAACCGCCACCATCATAATCTATGTTAGGTCCTTTAGAATAGTAAGTAGTAATATGAGGATTGTCTTCTAAGTATTTTACTTTGTCTTCATATTTCATAAACTTTTCAAAGACCTCATCAGTCTCTGTGTTTTTAAATTCATAAGTTGGCATTTAATAATTCCTTTAATCTATTTTCTGTTGATATGACATCATGGCATAAATAATTATTTATATACCATTCTATAAATTGTCTTGCGTAAACTGGTCTATTCCAAGACAAATCATTTACTAAGCTTTTTAACTGTGTCAATGATTGCAATTTTTGAGTAGCCCAATGATATTCTGGCCAACCATAAGATATAATTGGTACTTCATGCATTAAACATTCTATACCAGCTGTTGAATTATCTATAATTGCTACTTTTGTTTTTGGTAATATACTGTGTATACAATCGAATCCAGTTATTACGTGATGTCCTGCATCTTTCCATTTTTTTACAAGTGATGGATTTTTATATCTTGGATGTAATTTAATTACTACATTTTCTCCATGTAATTTATCAACAATCATTTTTAATTTTACTATATGGTCGCCAAAGCCAAAGCCATGTACTGTTTCATCATCTGGCATTTGGCCAATAACTAATATATGGTCATCAGGTATATTTTTTGAATCTTTCCATTTTAACAATATTGAGTCATCCCATTTATTTGGCTTAGTATGTCTTAAATCTATTATACTTTGCCAATCCATTTGTTCTATATCATTGCTTATATCTGGCTTTGTGAACGAGAGTGCACTTGAATTCGCGTATCCCATGGAATCTATTGCAAAGTGACGACTCGTGGGAGCTGTGGGTTTGACAATAAACACTTTTTTAATGTCTGTTGTAGTATGATTATAAAAATGAAAATCAGCAGGATTATCTTCTACTACTTCACTATGGCCTAAATTATTCATAGCACTACGTATGATACTATAGTATCTATTAGCTATTTTTTCAAACTTATAATCGTGGAATTTATATAGCATTAAACCATTTTGGTACTGGACGTTTTGTCCAATCCATTTTAAACCTATATTGCTTTGTATGATAAAAAGCTCTATAAGATTCTACTGCATCTTCTTTTATACATTCAGGATTAGAACCCATAGCTAATTTAAATGGAGTCATTTTTTTAACTGGTATATTATCAGGTAATTTTTCTAAAGCTTTTCTAAGTTTAGTATCAGTTGAATGTATTTTATTATAACGATAAGTATATTCATCGCATAAAGCGGCAAAATGTAAATAATGCCAGCGATAATTATGTATCGATTCTCTTGTCCATATTGTACAAGGATGATTGAAATGACATGCTCGATATAGTACATCTTCTCTTTCATCTGGTAATTCAAAGTATTTTGCCATTGTTTTACCTGATGTAGATGGTCTTCTAGTTTCTTTACCATCTAACATACGATGAACTGTTGAAAGCATTTGTGCTGATTCAACAATCATTTTAACTACATGTTTGTCACATTGTTCTTGTGCCGCAAGTATAGGGTCTTTGTTTATAATAAATAAATTCATTTTTTATCTTTTATATCTTTAAGCCACTTTGCGCCATCACGTTCTGCATCAATAAATATTGCATTTGTAAATCCAACTGGTAATACTACTGCAATATGAACTATAATACTCGTGACGATATCATATCCTAGCCAGCCCATATAAAAAGCTGCTACAAATCCAAAGTATACACTCCACATTGTAAAAAGCACAAGTGTAAAGTATAATTGTAAACTTGGGTCTGCAATATAACGTAATGGATTGTATCGATTGTCCATGACAAGTCTCCAACAATCAACAACCCATGCCAATAATTTTAATAATTTAGTTTTCATAATATATATTATAACAAATTTTTAGTGTTTTGTAAACTGTTATTTTACAATTAAATTAGGAAAAGTATCTTTAACTAATTTTTTAGTAATACCTTTATATTTCATTTTCTTATCTTTTGCTGCAATAAGTAATTCAGCTTCTTCAATATGAAGTGTTTCAAGCAAATTTAAAAATAAGCTTTCTCTTTTAAGAGGGTTCATTTCATTTGCAATTGGTCCTTTAAAGAAATACTTAAATTGAGTATAAGCTTTATTCAATATAGTATATTGATAGTCTTTAGGAGCATCATCTTGTCTATAATTAGGAGCTCCTTCAGGCAAAGCTGATACTACAGCATCATCATAGTTTATTCTAAGTATGTCTGTAAGACCTGGTGATTTATTGAGTTGTAAGAATTTAATCCTTTCATCTCTTTTTACGATTTTGCCTGCTTCAGTCAGGACTTCTGATATTAATTTTCTAGCCATTATAAAATTCCTCCACGACTTCAATTAAATGATTACATCTTTTCTTTATTAAATAGTTCAATACTTTCATATTAGGCGTTTTTGTTTGCCCGTTAAAAGTATTTATAATACTTGCTTGTATAGGGTCTGGTATATCAGTTAGGTCAATAAGTTTTTTATTACGTTGATAATTACGATATGTATCTTCGTCCATGTGTTCTCTTAAATTATCAGCATTTTCTAACCAGTTATCAATCCTAGTTTGTCTTAATGGTGTTTGATGATTTTCACTAATAAATGTATCATCAGCTGATAAAACATTTGGTACACCATCACCACTATCTCCTCTCATTATATGATTAAATAAATAAGTTCTTGGGTTTTTATCTGTGACAAATTTCTTTTGTATAGGTGACCATTGTTTTACATTTTTATATTTTTGTAATTGTATAAAGTCTTTATCAGAAGATATAATCATTACTGGTTCGTCCATACCAAACTCTTGTGTTTGCATAGTAAGTGTACCAATAATATCATCAGCCTCTACACCTTCCATGTGGATAACCTTATATGGTAAATAGTCTCTTATTTCATCTCTTACTGTATGTAATATTCTAAATATTTCATTCCAATCTTGGTCTGATTCATCTCTATTTTTTCTACGATGAGCTTTATATTCAGGGAAGAAATCTTTTCTCCAAGTGTTCATACCATCAGCACATATAACAACTTGGCCATATTCATCTCTATGTTTTTTATTGTACATACGAATGCTGTTAAGTATCATATGCCTTATCATACTTTCATCATTTAGTTTTTGCACTATTATATTGCTAAGTGCTATTTGGCTGTAATCAATCAATATCATAATAATCTCCTATCTTCATAAATACATACGGTATTACTGCAACTGCTATAATGAATAAACTAATAAATGTTATTAGTTCACATACATTTTCAAACGGGGCCATCATCGTCATCATCTCCATCGGGTTCAAAAGTAAATTCTATATCGCTATCTTCTGGTTTAAATAGATATAAATCCTTTTGAGCCTTTTCATTTATAAGTATCATTTCTTTTATTTTAACGTAAGCGTTATCAAGGGTTTGGTGTAATCCATGTTCTATTCCATAGTATCTATTAAACATTGCATTTAACAAATTTACTACAACAAACATATCTCTAGATTCTTGTAATGTTTCATCTCTAAAATTCATATCTTGAAAATCTTCGTTAACTTGACCAGTTAAAATAAATTCTTCAAGTACTTCCATAAGAAAATGAGATGCATCAACGCATTCATTACTCATTTCATCTAATTCTTTTTCAGCCTCTTTAAATTCTATTTCCTCTTTAGTAGGAAAAGGAATAACGTTATCTTTATATTTTTTCATATACTATATATTATAACATACTTTTAGTCATTTGTAAACAAGTTTTTCACACTTTTTGAACCTATTCTACAATTGATTATACCATTATAATAACTTTCATTTAACAATACTTCTCTATCAAATTGTTCTTTTGTTTCCATATATGCGCACTCTCCTTTAGTTTTACATAGATGTAATATTTCTCTGTAAAACATATCTTGTCCGCATTTTTCTACATCTTCTTGTAAATGTTTGTTTGAACCCCAATAATCTTTCCAATCAGATTCAACTTTTAATTTTTTTCTACGTTTACGAGTTTTTGTTATAGGTAATGTTTTAGCTTTCCAAAAGAATTTTTTACCAATATATTTTTTATTAGTTGCTCTATTAGTTATACAATATACAAATCCATATAAATCATTTGGTGTGACATCCTCAGGTAATTTATATTTTCTTCCTTTATAGTTCCAACTCATAACATTCTCTTTATTTGACTAATAGCATGGTTAGGATTTAAACCTTTAGGACATACACTTACGCAATTCATAATACCATGACATCTATAAACGCTATAAGCATCAGATAAAGCTTCTAATCTTTCAGTTGTTCTTGTGTCTCTTGTATCAGCTAAAAATCTATATGCTTGTAGTAAAGCAGCTGGACCAACAAATTTATCTGGGTTCCACCAAAAAGATGGACAAGCTGTAGAACAACATGCACATAATATACATTCATATAAACCGTCAAGTTTATCTCTATCTTCTGGTGATTGTAATCTTTCTATTTCTGGAGCAGTAGTATCGTTTTGTAAGAATGGTTTTATTTTATCATATTGTGCGTAAAACTCGGTCATATCTACTACTAAATCTCTTATAACAGGTAATCCTGGTAAAGGCCTTAATTCTAATTTATTTCTTTTTAAAACAGATGATAATGGTGTAATACATGCTAATCCATTCTTACCATTTATATTCATACCATCAGAACCACAGACTCCCTCACGACATGAGCGTCTAAAAGATATTGATGTATCTCTTTCTTTAAGTCTATGTAATATTTCTAACACCATTACATCCCTAGAAGGTTTTTCTATGGTGTATGTTTTCATATAAGGAAAATCGTCGTATTGAGGATTATACCTATATAATGAAACCTCAATAGTTTCTAGTGTCGGTATTTTCATGAAAATTTAATTCATCAGCATCATCATCAGTAGGTTCACCACAATGAGGACAAAAATTAATTTTAAGTTCTCTATCGTCAGGCTTAATTACTATTCGAGAATAGCAATATTCGCATTCCAATATCATTGCAAATGAGCCTCTAAATCTGTATACCCTCCGATTTTTTTACCGTCAACTATAATTTGTGGAAAGGTTCTTGCACCTGGAAATGTTTCTATCATTTCTTCTCTACCAAAATCTGTACCTAAAGATTTATAAGTATATTCTAATCCTTTTTGTTCACATAAAGCTTTTGCTCTATCACAAAATGGACATTGTGGTTTTCCATATATTTCTATCATTTCATTGTCTCCTCAATAAATTTACTTATAGTATCTATATCTCCATCTGATAACATACCAGCTTGAGCCCACATAGTGGAACTCATAGAACCTACTTCTTCTCTATTTTTGTACGCATATAACTTTTCAGAAATATACGATGCATCTCGTCCGGCAAGTTTGGGAAAGACTCCCATTCCCTCACCTTTTTGTCCGTGGCATGCGGCGCAACCGGCCCAAAGTCCTTTAATGGAACTAAATGGGTCTGATTGAGCTGCGACTTGTTTTTTCTGCTCAATCTGAGCTGGTGTACCATTTTCTTCAACATATTTAACATAACAGTCTCCCGTACAACTATGTGCACTACTATATCCTTTATACTCTAAATTATCATATGTGATTGCTATTGTACCAAATACAAAGCCACATATACCTATTAATAAATAAAATGCGTCGTTCATTTAAATGCTTGTCCTATAAGATAAAATGCCATTAACATACCACCAAAAACAAATAACTGTACAAATGCCATAAAGGCAACTAAAGGTAATTGTTTTTCAGCCCACCAATTTAATTCTGTTTCTTGCCATTCTTCAAATTGTTCAGGCGTGGCATCGGCTGGTTTGTTTAAATTTAATTGCAATTGCGTTTCATAGCCTGACATTAGATTAGCGGCGTCATCAACTGCACTTGGTCTTTTCCACGAATCAGGACTCATAATGATAATCCTTTTAATGTTTTATCGTCAACGTCTTGTTTAACTCCACCAACAACATAAGAACTTATCTCAGTTTCTTGTGGAGCAACTTGTACATTTCCGCCTGATATCCATTTTTCCGTCCATGGTAATGGATTCATTTGTGGAACCGTATAAGGACAAGGTAAACCCAATGCTCTCATTCGTTTACAGCCTATCCATTCTACATAGTTTTCTAAGATTGATTCATTTAATCCAATCATTGAACCATCTTTAAATAAAAATCTAGCCCAAGCTTTTTCTTGTTCAATAACATCTACAAATAGTTTTATTATTGTATCTTCATTTTGCTTAGCTATCTTTTGATAATCTTTATCTTCTTTAATCATATTTTTTAACATGACTGTTGTAGAAGCTAAATGTGTATTCTCATCTCTTGCAATAAATTTAATTATTTTAGCATTGCCTTCCATTTTTTTAAGCTCAGCGAATGCCCAACTGCAGGCGAAGGATACATAAAAACGTATTCCTTCTAGAGCATTCGCTGAAAGCATCGCCATATATAAAGACCTTTTATGCTGCATTCTATTAGTTGCTGTATTATTGTCATGAATTAAGTCATCATAATACTTTGCAATATCATTGCTACAATCAAGTATTTCTTTTATATCTAGCATCTCATCAAATACTTCAGATGGATTAGGATATACGTTTCTAATTATATGCGTGTACGACCTGGAATGAATTGTTTCAAAAAACGACCAAGTCTCAATCCAATTCTCAATTTCGGGTAACGAAGCAATAGGAAGGAAAGCAAGGTTCGGGGCCCGACCTTGTACAGAGTCCAGTAATATTTGACGTTTGAGGTTCGATGTGAAGATATGTTTTTCATGTTCGGTAAGTTCTCCAAAGTCTTTTTTGTCTTTTGACACATCAACTTCTTCTGGTCTCCAGAAAAAGCCTAGTTGTTTATCGGTTATTTTTTCGATTTGAGGATATTTAACTTGGTCATATCTTGCAATATCAACACCCTCATCTAAAAACATGTTTTTTTCTAAATGTGATTTTTTATTTTTTTGTAGTATTGCCACTTTCAAATTCCTTTAATTTTTTAAGTTCTCTATTTACTATTTTTTCTAAGTCTTCTACGTCTGGAAGCATATCCCAGTCTTCAGATTGTGCAGGCGTCGCAGTCTTCTTCTTCGATGTTTGTTGTTCCTGTGTCATAAGTATGATGTTCATCCTCCTTCATTTCTCCTGCACCATCATATGTATTGAAATAGTACAATTGTTTTAAACCAAGTTTATATGCTGTAAATAAATCTTGTATCATTACAGACATGGGAATCTTATTATCCTCGTAATTTTCGGGATTATAAGATGTGTTAACTGATATTCCTTGGTCGATATATTTTTGTAATATACCACAAATACTTAAGTATCCTTCAGGAGATTGTTGTTCCCAAAGTAAATCGTATTTGTTTTTAAGATGATGATAGGCTGGTACGACCTGTGCCATTACACCGTCTTTACTTTGTTTATATGATACTAAAGCTCTTGGAGGTTCAATACCATTTGTACTATTACTTATTTGAGCGGATGTTTCTGCAGGCATTAATGCCATAAGAGTAGAGTTTCGGATTCCAGTTTCTCTGAGTTGCTTACGCAAGTCTTTCCACGGTAATCTTTCTCTGTGCGCTATTAAATTATCTATCGCTCCTTTATAAGTATCGATAGGAAGTATTCCTTGAGAATATTTCGTATCAGTATTATATATCATTTTTCCTTTTTCAACTGCAAGGTTTGCAGAACTTTTTATTAAATAATATGACCAAGCTTCAGCATATTCATCTACTACTTCATATGCTGATTCATCATACTTAAGTCCTCTTTTAGCTAAGAAATAAGCTAAGTTAATAATACCTACACCTAAAGGTCTTCTATTTAAAGTACCTTTCATTGCTGCTGGTATAGGATAACCTTGATAATCTAATAACTCGTCTAATGCTCTTACTGTTAAATCACAGTATTTTTCAAACTCATGTGGCTCATTAATTAAACCCCAATTGATTGCTGATAAAGTACAAAGAGATATTTCTCCATCTTCATCATCTGGTCCATTTAATGGTGTGGTTGGTAAATCTATTTCACAACATAAATTACTCATTCTTATTGGAGCTCTTCTTGCTATAAATGAACTATGGTCATTTGCATGGTCGACATTCATAAGATATATTCTACCTGTATCTTTTCTTTCAGTTAAGAATGATTGAAATACTTCTAGAGCTGGTAAAGATTTCTTTCTTATACTATGAGCTCTTTCATATTTTTCATATAATTCTTTAAATTTATCTTGGTCAACAAAAAATGCTTCATATAAACCTGGTACATCATTAGGGTCAAAGAAAGTAATATTACCACCTTCAATTAACCTTTCATACATTAGCTTATTAAATTGAAAAGCATAATCCATGTGCCTAACTCTTGTTTCATCAGTACCTTTATTGTTTTTAAGTACAACTAAGTCTTCATATTCATAATGCCACAAAGGTAAATATACAGTTGCAGCACCACCTCTTACTCCTCCTTGTGAACAAGATTTTACAGCACTTTGAAAATATTTAAGAAATGGTATAAGTCCTGTATGAACAACAGAGCCATCTGCTATTTTAGCGCCTAATGCTCTTATTGAGCCTGCACCTATACCAATACCAGCTTTTTTACTTATATACCTAACAATAGAAGTAGCAGTAGCATTAATAGAATCAAGACTGTCTCCGGACTCAATGAGTACACACGAAGAAAATTGTCTAGTTGGTGTTCTAACTCCTGCCATAATCGGCGTAGGTAGCGATATATAAAATTGAGAAATTGCATCATAATAATCCTTTACATATTTTAATCTATTATCTTTATAGTTGCTAAATAAAGTCATAGCAACCATCATATACAATACTTGTGGAGTTTCGTATATTTGTTTAGTTCTTCTATCCTGGACTAAATACTTACCTCTAAACTGTTCCATACCAGCATAAGTAAATGTATCATCTCTTTCATGTTTAATATAATTACTAAGTTCTACTATTTCATCTTCAGTATATAAATTAGTAATTTCTTTATCATATACACCAAGTTCTACATTTCTTTCTATAATCATAGTAAGTGGTGGTACAGAATATTCGCCATAAGCTTCTTTTCTCATTTTATAAGAAATAAGTCTTGCAGCTACAAATTGATAATTTGGTGTTTGTTCTGATATAAGTTCAGCGGCTGATTTGATAAGTAGCTCATGAATATCATAAGCTGGAATCTTATCGTATAATTGAATATTTGCTTTAAGTTCTATTTCAGACATTGATACGCCTGATATATCTTCAATTGCCCATTCTAAAACTTTATGAACTTTTTCCAAATCAAATGCTTGGATAGAACCATCTCGCTTAGTGACATTAATTGTATTTGTTCCATTCATAATAATATATATTATATCACAAATCCTATGATTTGTAAAGGTTTATTTTACTTTATTTTCTAATTCTTCAATGCGTCTGATAAGCGCGGGATACGCATCAAACTCTTCTAATGGACAAGGTGCGTGGGAATCTCTTTCAAGCAATTCTATTCTTTTAAGTAATAGAGGATGCTTTTCAAACCACTTCTTTTCTTGTTTGATTATATCAATACCAATCTTTTCTTCAAGGTATTTATCTAATCTTAATAGCCAATTAGGTTTATAAACTTTAAGTAGTAATGATATTATCGCCTTGACAATATTTATTACTAGGCCAATCATTTTAGCCTCTTATCTCTTCTAAAGCTTCAGGGTTTTCTATTTCTATTCCAACTCCTTTGCCTTTATCTCCATTTGGCATAGTCACATCTCTATAATATATGACTACTTCACCTAATTGTTTTATGTATCTTTTAAGTTCTTGCATATCTTCAGCCATAACTTTATAGTCACCAACTGTAGTTGCTACAAATACAACTTCTCCACTATTTAATTCTTTCATTTCATCTAGGAATCTATCCAAATATGTATAGCCTTCTGGCCAATCTGGATTTTCTCTATCTTCTAAATCACATGCCTTTGGTCTTTTATCATCAACCTTTTTACATGGATTTGCAATTCTTGCTTCTGAAACAACCCACCACTTTGGTGCTGTTAATTGTACAGGACGTGGTAAGTCTGGTTGCATTATATCTATTTCAATAGGTTTAGAACTGACTTCTATTTGTTTAGTTCCCATTAAGGAACAACCACTAATTATTAGGATTAGTGAGATTGTACAAAGCTTCTGTATCATCTTCAAGACCCTCCATTACCGCTTCACTTGCGCCATTAAATCTGTTTTCTATTAATCCAGGTTTTTTAACTGCTAATAAATCTAGGTTATGCCTAGAGAATATTGCTAAATATTCAGCTTTTTCTGCTTCTATTTCAGCATTTTTTCTGCTCATGTTTTGTAAAGCCTTACCTTGTTTTTCATAACTTTCTCGTAAAGCTTCCATAGCTTCTTCTTGTTGTTCAATTGCTGCTTCTAACTTTACATTATTTTGAGTTAGTGTTTGATTCTGATTATATAAAAAGAATGTCACTAAACCTAAAGCAACAAGCAAACCCATAGTTAATTGATTCATTATGTATTCTCCTCAATATATTTTTTAATAGCTCCAATGGTCACTAAAGTTTCAGCATCTTCATCAGTAATTTCTACATCAAATGCTTCTTCAAGTTCCATAACTATTTGAACAGTATCTAATGAATCAGCTCCTAAATCTTCCATTAAGTTTTTATCATCAGTCACTGCATCTATATCTATGTCTAATTGTTCTGCAATTATTTTTTCAATCATTATTCATCCTCTATTTTATATCTTAGACCTTGCATACCTCTTATATGCACAGTTCTTTTATCATGTGTTCTAAATTTTAGTTCTTTGAAATTTGCTTTGATTATCTTACGTACGTGCTCGTACACTTGGTCGTCTTCATTGCCCCATTGAGAATCATATGAGACATGTATTGTATATCTTATTGTCCAAAAACTAGATAGCCAATACCAAAAATTTTTAAGATGATTCCAAACTTTAATAACAAAATCTTTCATATTATAATTTATCTATATCTACACCAATAACATCTAAAACTACTTTACGTAATTTTTTATCGTCAGTTTCCCAATGTTTACTGTATCTATTAAATCTTATTTTACCCATACTTACACTTAAATCTCCACCATATATATCATAACCAGCTTTTTTAAATGCTTTTTCTATATCATATCTAAGTGCACTATTTCTTAATCTTAATTCTCCTGTTCGATAGTATCTAAAATCGTTTTCATCAAAATCGTATGAATCTGTTTTAGAGTTATATCTACCTTCATCTAAATCTGTTTGGCCTTTTAGCATTTTTTTATTTCTTCTATCTAATATACGTTTAATAAATGCTTTACCTTCTTTTGTTCTACCATCATACATAGATTTTTTAACTCTATCTTTATGTTTCTTATGCTTATCTTTTGGCATCATATCAGCTGGCATTGCAACACCTCCGCCACCGACTGAATTTGCTGCAGCATCTTCCCACATTGCTTCAAATTCTTTAAAACTTCTTCTCATTATGCTACCTTTTTCTTAAATTTTTCAAGTTCTTTTTTATTAAGAGACTTTTTAGTATTATATTTTTTAGCTATTTTCTTTATTTTATCCAAATCAGCCTTAGTTAATTTTTTATTTTTTTCTAATTTTTGTATATCTTTATCAATTCTACCTTTATTGACAAAATTTATAAATTTTAATGCTGCTCTTCTGCCCATCATTGCAATAAATGCTGCGCCTAATGTCATTCCTACATAAAATATACCTTTAGCTATTTTTATAGCTACATCAATAGGAATACCAAACCAAGCTGCTATAAGAGTAGCTAATGCCGCAGCTGTTGGAATCATATATGCAAAAACTGCTATACCTCCAAACATGTTTGCCATAGCTCTTTTACTATATTGATTCCAAAATAATAATTGTATACGTGTACCAACTGGCCTAAGAAACTTTTTAAATAATCCTCTCGCTACTGGATTTTCATTTAAATCTTTTTCACTAATTAAATTATTTTCAAGTAAAAAATCTCTAATGATTTGGTCTTCTTCTAATTGTCCATATTCGTTAAATGTAATTACCGACATATATCTCCATTACTTACGTAAAGCTCCTGGTTTGTTTTAGAATGTTTCACGCTATAAATATTTATATCTTGAAACCTTCCAATTGGTGCTTGTAAATCTTCAACAACCACTCTTGTATTTTTTAATGCTATTACTTCTCCAGTTATTGGTGATGCAATATCTTCTGTTAATATATAATTACCTGGATATAAATTAGAATTCTCATCTTGATACCAAGTATTTTCAGTTAAATCATACGGGTCAATCTCTATATCTAATGCTTTTTCTAGCATTTCCATCATTTTCTCATCAGACATATTTGTATGTTCTCTAATAAGAAAAAGAGCTGCTCCATATCTTGCAACAACTGACCTTCCACCTGGTACTTTACCTATTAACCTTTTTAGATTAAATACCAATCTATGAAAAACAGTATAAGCTGCTTTTTCGTCAGGCTTTGTTCTTTGCTTAGCTCTTTTAAGAACTTTACCTTTATTATCTATTATACCAAGCGCATACGCTTTTGTTTTGCTAAACGGAGTAACGAGCAATTTCAAAAAACGAAATGCGTAAAATAAATCTCCTGCTCTTGATACAAATGACATTATAGTTCTCTTAATACCTCTACTATGTTGGGGTCCATTATTACCTCAACCTTTTCATCCTCTGGCAGATAATGAAGATATACTAAAAATGGTTTTATATATTGATAGTGATTTTCATCAATCTTAAACCACATCATCTTATTACATGCTTTTATACCAAATACATTGTAAAGAACTATTATATGATTAAGGATTAATCTTTCCTGTAATTCACCATGTTCTTCGTATCTTGTAAGCAGCCTTTTAAGATATTTAAATCTTGAAAGGTCATTTTTAAACTCTTCAACATCCGTACATTCCGGATTATTATAATTTTGAGCTGCAAATAGCTTAAAATTCTTATTATTCAACTCATCAAATATTTTCATCATATATTATATATAATATAGTTTATGGTCCGACGTCGTCTATTTCTTTTTGTGCGTCCTTTAAATTTTTAGCTTTAACAACTCCTAAAGCTGCTTTTGCAAATTTAAGTAAACTACTATCAGGTCCAGATAATTCTACATCATCTCCTCCATATTGGCTAGAACCTAATTTTTTAAGTTTAAGTCCAAACCTTTTATGAGATGGGCCACCGCCGTCTGGTCCAGTAAAAGCTTTAACAGATAATTTACCTTCTTTTACTTCTTCCTTTTCTTTCTTTTTAATTGCTTTTACTAAAGCTGGTGGAAGTTTTTTTGATTGTTTACTAGTAATTTCATCTACATCTTCATCATCTTCATTATCTAAGTTTTCAGCTTTTGCTTCATAATTTTTGTCGACGTAATTGAAAAACTCTTTTTTCTTTTCAGCATCAAGTTCGCCTATACCTTTAACACCAAACTTTTTAAGTGCCATGTTAAATACTTTTTTATAAGCTGCTTGCTTTTCTGATTCTTCATCTACTGCTTCCATTAATTCTGGAAATAGTTCTTCAATCTCGTCATCATCCATTAGGTAAGCATCTGATTTAAGAAATTTAAGAAGATTTGCTTTGGTACCACTTACGTCAGCTGTTGTTTGACCAGTATCTTTTATCTTTACCTTAAATTTCTTTTCAAGCTTTTTTGATAAATCTTTGTCTCCTACATAGTCAACATCGATTTTAGCTTCATCTAAAGTTATGGTATGTTCTTTTACGACTTTACCATCTTCATTTTCGCCAACCTTTTTGCCTTTATGCATTTTCTTAAACTCGTCTTCGCCTTGTTTAGAACCCATATTAGCATGCTTTGTTGGTTTATTTGGTTCCTCTACTTCAGAAACATTTTTTGGTTTTTCATGTACATAACCCATCTTAGACATTCTTTCGTGGTCTTCAGGCTTTTCAGCTTTATAACCTTTTCCAGTTTTAGGGTCATACATCATGTGAGGCTTAAATTCTTCAGCCTCTTTCTTAACAGCCGGCTTGCCTTCAAGTACATTTTGTACTGTTGCAGCAATGCTTTTTGTTATATCATCGTTAAATAAGTTGTTCATTTTTTTCTCCGTTAGTTATTTAAATGAATTATCATTTCCCAAGTTATAGCTGATAATAAACCAACAATTATAACCCAGAATATTTTATTTATTACATTAACCGTACTTGCATTGCTATTCACTAATTGCTCAACACGGTCTATTCTATTTATAAGACTTTGTATTTGTTCTGACTGCTGCTTATTAAATTCAGCCAGGGTCGAGATTTTTTCCTCAGCTCTCGCAAGCGCTATAATCGCCTGAGCCATTTGGTCCAACTTCTCTTCTATACGGTCTAATCTTTGTGATTGTACTGTATATACCTGTTTCATCTCTGTATTATCCATCTTTAAAGATTATCCTACATTTAAGGTTGTTATATCCCTTGATTAATCGGTGATATTCTCCTTTCGGTATATCGAATATCATACCAGGTGTTAACAAATATGGCAAACAATTTTCATATTGAAAACGCCAGCCTTCGCCTTCGAGTACTTCAACTTCACGATGTTCATTATCTCTATGCCAAACATATTCCTCATCGTCTCGATCGATAAGAAACTCACGGACTTCTCCGTCAATATCTTCTTCTTTAACAAAAGGTAGGTCTACCAAAAGTAATTACCTCCACCTTTTAATCCTAAAGACTTTGCATACCTTGGTAATCTACAAGCCCAATATCCAGCTTTCATTTTATCTTTCTTCATTTCACAGTTATGTCTTGAAGCAAAATTACGAGCTGCATCTCTATCATTTATTCTTGAAGATAAGCCGCCTTTTGCATCTCCAAAATTAATTTTTTTAACATTACCGGTACTTGGATTTTTTACATATACAACATATTTACTTGGACCTGAAGACCTTTTAGGTTTATTAAGTTCTACACTTTTACCTTGATAAACTGCTTCATCCATTTCAATCATTGGTTCTTCTAAAGGAACATGTTTTCCTTCATACAAACCAAACTTAGTTCTATATTCTTTAAAATTAACCACCGAACTCATGCCCAGCTACCCTCTTCATTTCGTTTTTATATTGTGCAAAGGAAGGTTTAGATTTATATAACTTAATAGAAATCTCATCTCTTTCTTTACCTTTAATTCTCCAGTTATAACCTTTTTCTTTATGTTCAGGTTTTGTTGTTCTTACAACTCTTCTTTTATAACCTTGTTCCCAAGTTTCGCCCTTGTACTTTCCTTCGCCTTCTAGGAATAATTTAAAACTTTTCATGATACTGCTTTTAATTTCTTTAAAGCTGCATCAGCTTGTCTTGTTAATTCATCTATTTTATCATTATAATTTTTAAGTTCTTGTTTGTGTTTTATTTGGTCTTCTTTAGACATACTTGCCAAAGCTTCTTTCATACTTTCTAATCTTAATACAGCATTTTTATATTTTTCTTGAGATAAACGTAGCTTTTTAACTTGCTTACTTGTTCTTGCCATTTGCCTTTGAAATCTTCTGTCGGCTCTTGCTTCTTTATTATATCTTCTATATAAAAACTTACTTCCTCCCCATATAGTTTTTACACTATAAACGGTTAAAAATTTAATTATATTACCTAATAGCTTTAAAAGTTTCCATAAAAATTCTGTTAGTTCAATAACAACTTGAGAAGCTACTGGACCTAATTGTTCGTCAGTTTGTTGTAATTGCTTTTCAGTTATTGCTTCCCATTCGCCGTCGTTAATTTTTTTTGTATATTCTTTAAATGATATCATCGTTTTAAATCGTACCTAAAGGAACGTCCTTTTGATTGACCAGCTTTTGTTATTTTAAACTTAGCTAATCTGGCAATCATGTTAGTAGTTTCCATATTGCCTCTTTTTAATTCTTTTTCTAATTTTGGTTTAACTTCTTTCCATATAGAATCTAATATATCTCTATCGGACATAACCAATGGAGCTTCTTCTATTTCTTTTTGAGCAACAATCATACCAACTTGATTAATCAAAGATGTAAGTACAGGTGTTGGCAACTGACTTAACATTTGTAATTGGTCTTTAGTTAAACCTTTTACATTCTTTAATTTTCTTTTCCAAGAAGATATTGCTGTCATATCTTTCTCGTTAATATGTTGCTTAAATGTTTTCATTAGTCGTCTAAGTCTACTACTCCGTCCCATTCGCCTCTTTCAATTTCTAACATATACGTATATAAAGCATCTTCAGCCTTATATAATCCTCTAAATATTCTGCTACCAGAGGTTGTCCTATTATTGAATTGAAATTTTTCATGTTCTTTGTGCAATTTTTCAAGACCTTTTATCATTTTTTTAATATTGTTTATTTCTTTTTTTCTATCAAACTGCGCGCCTTTTAGTTCTGCAGGACTTTTCTTATGATAATCTAATCTTTCAGAAATTTCTTCTTTAGGTTGAACTATATCAGTATATGTTTCTTTCCATCCTTTCATTTTTTTACCTCGGTGTTGGCTTAGATAATATATCTCTTGCCTTTGATTTATCTCGTTTTAGCATATCCATGCCTTTGTCAATATAACTTTGTAAACGGCCATAAGGCATTCTTCCCCAGGTCTGTCCGTCTTGATGAGCAAGATATTTTGCTATTCTTAATCCATCATAAGCTCCGCCATCATCACGTGTTAATCTGCCTTCATCAACATTATCTAATGGTAATGAACGTAGCCATTTTTCTATTTTCTTTTTAGTGCCATGAACTGTAAGATTGATACCTAAAACTCCGCCTTCAAAATCAGTATCTAATCCTACTCTTTTAGCAAGTTTATCAGCATGTCTTGCAGTATTTCTTGACATATTTACTAATTGAAATTTATCTTCGTTGACAGATTCTCCTTTTGCTGACCTCATAGCTGCAGCTGTTGGTGCTCCTTTTTCGCCTTTTTTCCTCATTCTTTTACCAGACTTTCTTCTCTTATGAATGTTAGCCCAAAGACCTGGACCTTTTTCTTCTAAATCAGTATCGTCTTTTATCATGTCCATTACTTTACTTATTGCGCCTGGTTTACCATCAGCAACATCTTTGTATAGTCTTAATAGTCTTTTCTTTTTTAATGGACTAAATGGTTTAAACTTTCCTTTTGCTTTATATTTAGACAACTTAACGCCACTTGTACCAATATATTCGCCTGGTCTTGTTTCATTTACTGATTCAAATAATCCAATTACTAATGGTGGTGCATTTTTAACTGATACTAATTTTGCTCCACTTACGTAAGCAATTTCATCCATAGCTTTTTTATAATTTTTACCTGGACGTTTTGCTAATCTTACTTCGTATTTTTTACCTTTTTTCTTAATGCTTTTTAAAATTGGACCCATACCATCTAAAGCTAATTCTACATCATATTCAAAGTCATCTATATTACCGTTATAATCTTCTTGTACTGATTCATTATAGTTATATTGACCAGCATCTTGTATACGTGTTAACACACCATCTCTTGAAGATAAGCTTACATGATTTCTCATACCAAATTCATCTAATGCTTTTAACATAGCTAATAAACCTTTTTCTACTTTTAGTTTACCAGGTTTTTTATGTGATACATATATTTCGTGGTCTTGCGATACTACTTGTGTTCCACCAAAAGCTTTAACAGCTTTTTCATAATCTCTTTTAAGTTCATCTACTTCAGATTGTGTAAGTCCACCGCCTCTTATAAGATTCGCGCTTTTTCCTGGTATAGCATCTTTAAGTAAATCAAGCCAATCTTTTCTATCAGATTCTCTTCCTTTTGGATGTGGTAATCTAAGAGCAAGAGAGTTAGTATTTTTAGTTATACTCCATTCTCTTCCAGTATGATTTCTTGTAATATCATTATACAAGTCAGACTTTTCAACTGTAGAAAAGCTAGTAAGACCTTTATTGATATTAACCTTTTGAGGCGTATATCTCATTTTAAGCACAGGTCCTGTTTGCCCGTTGACTCCTTGCATTTCGTTTATTTGTTTTCTTATCTTTTTAAAGTTCATTTTTATTACCTTTAGTCTAATCTACCTCTTACTATATCATCTATATTATTATCCAACCATTCATCCCATTCATCTGGGTCATCTGTTTGTATTTCATTATTATCAAAAGCCCATTGATACAAATCTTCTTCTGCATCTTGTGGCAATTCTAAATTACCTGTTTTTACAGCTTTTCTTAAAGCTGCTCCATGCTTTCTTCTTATTTTTTTCATTTCCATTTCAACTAATACATCTTCATTTACTGATTCATTAGCTAGTCTAAGAGCATTTTTAACTACTGGGTGGTCGCCTAAACCTCTTTTCATTCTTTCTATTTTTTTATAAGCGCCAGTCATATTGCCGCCCATATCCATAGCTATTTTAACAGCTTTTTGTATTAACTTATCATCTACTGCTTCGTTTAAATCTTCATCAAACATACCAGAGGACTTCATCATTTTAAGAGCATCAGCTTTAGCTCTTTTAAGATTTCTAACATTAATTTTTTCAACAGCCTTTTTAATCATTTCGTATCTTTTAGCCTTTTGAGCTTTAGTCATTGCTTCTTTAACGCTTTCTTTTGGTACGCCTTTAGGTCTAAGTAATCTTACACCTCTTCTTTTTAATTTTCTAAATAAGTTTTTAAAGAAGCCTTCGTCTAAATTATCTAATTCTTCTTTGACATAAACTGTTGCTACTCTCATTCTCATTATATGTAAACAAGCAGCCCAAACTTCTTCTCTTACCATTGTATCGCCAACACCAGCATTTTTAATATTGTCATAAGACCAGTCCATAAAGTTATCATATAATGCATCTGGGTCATCATACAACTTCTTCATTTTTTTAAGCTGGTCATTCATTCTTTGATTATCTTTAATATTTTTGCCTTTTCTGTCTCCGATTAAAGCAAAGTAATAATCACCATTTCTTACTGGATAGCCTAGTGCTAACCAAGCATCTGGTCTTGCTGAATTACTTGGATCGAAATTATTTTCTAAATAATCATCAATCTCTTCTTGACTCATTTTTGAATTATACTTTTTTTCTATAGCTTTAACATCTCGCATAGTCATAGGTTTACTTAGTGCTTCAGCTAAAAAATTTTCTCTTAGTTGTTTAAACTTCATTTTGCTGTCCTCATAGCATTTTTTGCTTCTTTTTTACTTAACCCGAATGTAGTATGCAACCATTTATATAAATCTCTTGCATCGCCTTCGACTTCCATAACATTTTTTCTTTTATCCCAATTAACTAGATACACTCCTTCTTCTTGCCAATCCGGAGCAAACTCTCTTGGGTCACCAACATCAAAATCAAGTTTAATTGACTTTATGCCTTCATTAATCTTTCTAATTTCTTTAAAGGTTTTCATTAACTACCTCTTACCTTTTTGGCTAAGTCTTTATCAGCCTTACCCCATGTTCCTGATGATTTAGTAACGAAGGAATTAACTCTTGCTAATCCCCATTGAACTGCAGTTGTTCCAGGTCTATGTCCTGTTTTCCAAGCTGCAACTCCTCTATTAAATACTTGTCTTAGTATACCAAGTGGCATACCTGATTTTTCAGCTTTTTTCTTTAATGCTGCTGTTGCTTTAGCCTCTGTGACTATATAATCTTCAAATGTTAAATATTTTGCCATTTCTCCGTACATTGCCTTATACTTTTTAGTATGTATTGATGGTTTAGTTTTAGCTCTTGCATCTCCAGGAGCTGGTTTAGTTGATTTCTTTTTAAAGTGCGCGTCTCTTTTTTGTTTAGTAGACTTAGAAAGACCAGTATGATACTTAGCTGGTTGTGAACCTTTTCTACTACCTATATCAGGGTCTTCTCTTTCTCTTTCTTTTAACTGTTCGCCTGGTGTTTGTTTTTTAAGATATTTTGTATAAGCATCTGTACCTATTTCATTATATTCTACTAATTCAACAGAATCTAGCCAATATCTTTTTTTACCTTTTTCAGATTCTACTATAACATAATTAGAACCACATACTAGTATTTCACCTATAGTATCTGATTCTTTTATATTAACAATATCACCTTCTTGAAATAATTGACCACCTACATATTCTTCTCTTCTTTGAGAAACAACTGGTAAATCAATATGTTGTCTAAATGTACTTTCTAATTTTAGACCCATGCCTTTTCTTACAGCATTAAATAAGTCCTGTACACTTGATGATAACCTAGCCGGAACTCCTTTCGCGAAATCGGCTAGGTCATTTTGTTGAGCGGCCATGCGCATTTTAGAAGCTGACATTCCAGATACATCAGCTGAATCTGGGTCTCTTTCTCCTGCGCTAACTACGTTAATAGCACCTTCGAAATTGTAAAAGCCATGTCTAGATTTAACACCGTTGTATTTGTTTAATAATATATCAAACTCTTTTACACGGTCACTACCCACAACCATTGTTAATTTTGTAAATCCTTGGTCGTACAATTTCACTGCTATATCGAGTACTGTACGAACGTCTTTATCAGACATTATATTACGTGCATGTTTAGGAAACATTTTACGTAAAAATTTTAGTTTTTCTTTAAATTTTAATGGATTGTTTTTAGCATCTTCAGAGCGAGATGCGTATATTCTGTAATTGCTTCCACGTGATATTTTTTTTACTTGGTCAAATAATTTCTCATGACCAACAGTTGGAGGGTTATACCTTCCAAACGTGAAAGTGACATCTTTTGTATTTTCAGTTAAATAATCACTGAATGATTTTATCGACATTTATATCCTCGGTTCCCATTAGCCTGGATTATCCCAGCCTTTAATAATATCTTTGCTGAAATTGTTAGTAGAAAATTCTAATCTATCTACTAATTTAACAGCTCCACCTTCCATTCGATCAATAGCCACAAAGCCTTCAACGCCGGTGACTTTAAATCCGGATTTAGTTTTTACAAACGTACCCATATTACTCAGGTCGTTTAGTTTATTTATAATAATTAATTTGCTATCTGTCACATAATTATGTAAATCAAATATTAATTTTAATTGGTCTAAGTTTTCTCTACTAAAAAACTTTAATAGTTCATCTCTTTTATCTATTTGTACTTGTTTACCTGCCTCTGAACTTCTTTTGTCGATTGCTTTGGCATATCTATCTTGTACAAACATTATTAAACCTTTAGCATGAGAAGCAGTATTTGTAATTCTTTGTCCTTCTCTTACTTTTCTATTATTGTAAATATTAATAATAAGATTAAGCTCTTTATTATCTTCTATTTCTTTTAACGATTTTGATGCAACCTTTTGAAATGTTTTACCAGCATTTGATAAGTTATGATTTAACATAGCTGTTTCAGACGCTGTTAAAGTTGCTGTTCCAGATACGTCTTTTAATGTTGCGTCATCCATCCAAACGTCTCTACTTCTTTTAAGTTTGCCTACAATATCTCTACCAAACTCAGCTTTCATTGTTTCAAATGATTTTCCACTGTATGATGTATGCCATATAATACCAACTTTAGCACGTTGTATTTCTTTTGCTAATCTACTATTAAGAGGTACAGCATACAAGATAGTATTAGGATGGAAAGTAATGTGTCCAATACCATTTATATTCTCCTTTTTTAAATCGCTTTGGTCAAACATAAAATCGCCTTGGATAACATCTTTGATGCCCAAGTTTTTTAAGTGGTCAAAAGCAAGTTTTAATTTTTTACTTAAATCACCTGATGTATCTGCATCGATATCAGCATGACTTTTGTAAACCTTTGGTGTTTTAGCGAATATACCTTTTTTTGCTACAAAGAATCTACCATCGCTAGGGTCTTCACCAGCAAAAACGGCGGGGGCTCCGTCCCATTTGACAGTAATATCTATAGGTGCTTTAGTATTACCGCTCAACATATCCCTCATTGACCTGAGCGCTAGGATAGCTTGGCGAGCCCCCTTAACTCCACCGTCTATGATAAGGTCCTCAATATGAGTCATATGAGTATTCTTACCTGCGGCTTCTGATAAGTAAGTTCTTAATGTTTTCACTTGTTCATTTCCTTTGTTTTAGCTTTTAATTTTTCTAGATGGTCAGTCCAGATTTTATAAGCTTGGGTTATATTCTTTTTCTTTTCTGGGTCTTTAGTTCTTTTAATAGCTTCTTTCGCTCTTTGTTGCATAACTAATGTAGCTTGAACTTTATGTGCGTGTGTTCTATTCGCTTTATTAATGATAGCCACTCCTTTATTAGCAGTAGCTGCATCTTTAAATCCTAGCCCATGGATTGTACCTTTAGGATTTTCATCAGTATATAAATCACTATGTTTAGAGCTGCCTTTATGTTGACCTTTTTTACGAGGTGTTCTATTTTCAGCTTCTAAAAACGTTTTAAATTTTTTCATTATTTACCTGCTTTTACAAAAGCACTTGATTCATCTAATTCAGAACCAGCATAGTTTATAAAATTTGTAATTGTTTCATCTAATTTTGTACCACCTAATTGTTCTAATTGATATGCAACCATTGTGATAGCAAATTTAGATGATATCCATTGTCCATCTTTTTGTTTTAAATTTCTTTTAAATTCATTATAAGAAACGTTATTGTAAAAATAATTAAAGTATTCATAATATTCTTTTATTGCTCTTTCATCGCCCTTTTCCATTTTTTTAGCTTGTTTTACGATGTATGCAGAATGCGGTTCTAATCCATATTTACGACCATTTCTAACTAAGAAATCATGCATTATACCCCATGATAATCCACCACCTCTTGCTTTAGTACCTTTAATTTCAGCTTTAATATTTCCAAACTGTTTATTATCTTTAAACATTAATGTTCCTGAATTAAAAATAAGTGAACCATTTTTAGCTGACCAATAAGTTCCACCTTTTGATTCTAAATCAAATGATATATATTTGTAAGTTTTAAGAAGTGATTTATCTATATTTAATTCTTTTATTGGAACATTTTTTGTCATTGGTCCTTTAAGTGATATACCAACTAACATTCTATTTAAAAAGTTTTCCAATATATCAGCATTTAATCCATCTACGCTTGTTGTATCTAATGAGTCAACATCAAATCCATCAGCAATTGCCCATACATCTCCAGGATTCCACTTATCATCTTTTAAAGGTTTTACATCCATATTTTTATATGCTCTATTTTTTAATGCATATATTCTTATCATTTCAGAACTACCACGATGTATGGTATGCCCTTTTTTAACATAACCTCTTCTAATTAATTCTTTTGATATATTGTAAGATGATAAATTCCAGTCATCTGGCATATCTTCTATTTCATCAAATGATGCATCAACTTCTGCGTCTCTATATGCGCTTTTCATTATATCTCTATTAAAAAATTCTAGTGGTTGATTATAACCATGCTCTAACATTGCATGCATCATTACAGCATTATGTACTTCGTTTCTTCTTGTTTGTTTTTCACCAGAACCTGCACCACCTACTCCGCCGCCAAATACTTTTGATTTTGCTAATTGATTAGACATATAGGTTCCATCATCAGTTTCTAATGGAAATCCTTTTTTACCATAGTGTAATGGATTCTTTTTAAAATTTGCGATATGTACTAGTGCATCATCAATATTACTTACAATAATATTTCCACCCTTTGCCAATTCTAATGGTTTTTGTTGTACGACTAATTGTCTAAGAATATCAATTCTTGCTTGGCCGGTTTTTGAATTATTTGCATCTAATTGTGCAGGTGTCAAAGCTACTGCTTCAGTAATATTTTTTGAAATAAATGATTTAAACTGCATACAACTATTTATAATAGTTTACGACTCAGTTTTCTTTTCAATATAAAATGGGTTGGGTTTAATGTCGCCATTTATAGCGACACTAATAATTTTTTCTTGGTGTAGTTTTTTTACAGTTCTTTCAGCACCTTCTCTGATACCAAGCTTCCAGCTTTGATAAGCGCATAGTGATATAATGACGCAAAAAAGAAAGTATTCCATTATCTTTCGTATACGTAGACATCAAGCCTATCCGCATGTCTAAGAGGAAGAGACTGGTCGTAAGCCCTAGGATGTTTGCCATCAGCTCTAGCATGCTTGGTACGAGGACCTCTTGCTTTAAGACAGACACGAAATTGAGTCGGACTCCCAGGCTCCGCTGTATCAGTTAATTCAGCATATCTTTTAGACCATGTATATTTTTGTCTAACATTTGCATTAATAGCTTTAACTGCTTTTCT
>CEQW01014367.1_pt1 | contig 32551 bp, 26 predicted proteins | sample 530891 | NCBI WGS metagenome assembly CEQW01 (sample SAMEA2621066, study PRJEB7988) | marine metagenome | biome: marine biome (ENVO:00000447); feature: surface water layer (ENVO:00002042); material: "saline water (ENVO:00002010), including plankton (ENVO:xxxxxxxx)" | depth 5 m
ATATATAATGGCTTTATTACTTAATAAAAAGATGGCACAAAAAGAGACAGATAGAGTCCTTAGTGAGCTGCATGCAAACTTAGCGCAATCTTTGAGTGATTTACTGTCGAGCGGCGAAGCCAGTACAGCAGATCTAAATGTAATAAGGCAGTTTTTAAAGGATAATCAGGTTAGTTCGCAGCCTGTAGAAGATACACCTTTTGGAGATCTGGCGAGATCGCTGCCTGATATAGAGAATGTTATTTCATTAAAGAATCGTAGAGCTTAATGAGTAAAACTCAATGGCAAAAGCTTCCTGAGCCATACGATAAAGACTTTAGATACTTCTTGGTTTTAGTGTGGAGGCATTTACAGTTACCTGATCCGACACCTGTGCAGTTAGACATAGCTGAATATATGCAGAATGGAAGTAAAAGACGGATTATTGAAGCATTTAGAGGGGTAGGGAAGTCGTGGATGGCCGCAGCCTATACGTTATGGCTTTTGCGTAACGATCCGCAGAAGAAGATTATGGTTGTGTCGGCCTCGAAGACAAGAGCGGACGACTTTGCACAGTTCTGTTTGAGAATAATACAGGAAATGCCAGTATTAAAATGCTTAGAGCCGGACAAAAGCGAGCAAAGATCAGCTAGTAACAGATTTGATGTACGTCCAGCCATACCCGATCAGTCAGCTAGTGTAAAAAGTGTAGGTATCTTTGGACAATTAACTGGTAGTCGTGCTGATTTAATCCTAGCGGATGACTGCGAAGTGCCTAATACGGCATGGACAGTAGGTATGAGAGAGAAACTATTGCAATGTTGTGGAGAGTTTAATGCAATTTTGAAGCCTGACGGCGAGATTATGTTCTTAGGTACGCCTCAGACAGAGGAAAGTATATACAACAAGCTAAGACATCGAGGGTATGACTGTCGTATCTGGACTAGCAGATACCCTAAGAAGCCGGAAAAATACGGCGATGCTTTAGCTCCGCTTATAAAACAGCTGTCAACAACAAAGGCAGGGCAGCCAACAGACCCTGATAGGTTTTCAGAACTTGATTTATTGGAAAGAGAGGCCAGTTATGGCCGCTCACAGTTTACTTTGCAGTTTCAATTAGACACTACCCTGTCTGATCTGCAACGATTCCCATTAAGATTGGCTGATTTAGTCGTTATGGAGGTCAAAGATCATGCACCTGAGAAGATTGTGTGGTCATCTGGAGCGGAATACAGGATAGTTGACCTACCAGCTGTAGGTTTTAGCGCAGATTACTATCATAGACCGGCATTTTTGCACGGAGATTGGATAGAATTTACCGGTTGTGTGATGATGATTGACCCCTCCGGTAAGGGAGTTGATGAAACAGCCTATAGTGTGGTCGCACATTTAAACGGAAACCTGTTTGTACTGGAAGTTGGTTCGTTTTGCGAAGGTTATACTGAGCCGGTGCTAAGAGGAATAGCTGAAGCGGCTAAAAGAAACAAGGTAAACTTGATATTACTGGAAGATCAGTTCGGTCAAGGCATGATGGAGAACCTGTTAAAGCCGTATCTGGAGAAAATATACCCTTGTACCATAGAGCCAACCAGAAGTAACGTACAAAAAGAGCGTAGAATCATAAACGCGTTAGAGCCAGTAATGAATCAACATAGATTAATCATTAACAGGTCGGTTATTGAGAACGATGCTAAGCCAAGAAATGAAGATTCTGTAGATAAAGCACTAGGTTATCAGCTATTTCATCAAATGACACACATAACTGTCGATAGAAATTGTTTACAAAACGATGACAGACTTGACTCTTTAGCAGGAGCGGTGGAGTATTGGAATGAGTCATTAGCTATTGATGAAAATAGAGCTATCAAAGATAGAGAAATGGAATTATGGGATCTGGAACTGGCTGCTTACGCTGGGGATCTGGAAGGCGCTCTGGACGCGCAAGTTTTGGGCATCCCCCTTAGTAAAATTAAGGGTTCAACAAATGCAGGAAAATGGAATCGTGTCACAGGCCACTAAACCAAAAGTATTAAGACCTCGCTATTGGTGTGTAAGAATACCAAGCGACTTCTGTGGGAACATAAAACTGGACAATGTAGGCGGATTTCAAACAGTTGTGATGGCTTATGACAACCACAACGCCTTTGTTTCAGCTCTGGGATCAGACGAATGGGAAATGCTGCCGTTTAAAGTAACAAATATTATGGTTTTTCCAACAAAAGCTATTTAAGAATCTCCTAAAATGTCCAGCATTTTTTGTTTTTCCATTTGTCGTTGATAAAATTTAGCTGCTGGCGCGACATTATTTTTATTGCCTAAACCTTTTCTGACAGTATTTAGCAGAATATTATTATCTTTTATATTAGTAGCTTGTTTTTTGCGTTTTTGAGCTTCTTGATTAACTTGATTTTGGTCTTCTTCGCCTAGCGCCATGCACATTTTACTTGCCCTCTAAAAGCATTTCTTTTATTTTAGCAACTGCAAGGTCGTCTAGCTTATTTGTTGATTGCTTAGCAAGTGCTTCTAGTAAATCGCAAACCAAAATAGATACACTTTTTGACTTTAAAAAAGCAAAAATAATTGGACGGATAAGACTAATCATTTTGAGATTCTATGGTTACTATATAAACAGTATAGTTTGATTCTTATGGCTGAACAAGAGAAACAAAACAAAAAAAGTGTTTGGTTTAAACTGCAAGAAGCCGTACCTTGCCGTGAAGAGCAATTTGAACTGGTATCACTAGGAGTTCGATTAATTTTGTTAGGGTGGGCTACAGCGATGCTAAGCCTTTCATATTTGGATTTGTCGAAACTAGGAATACCGCAGCAAAAAATAGATCCGACTTTTATCGCTTCGGTCTTTGTGGGGCTTGCTAGTAGTTTTGGAGCTTCTATTACGCAAAAAGGTGGGGACAAAGCTAAAAATGGTACTAATGTAAAAGCTGACTTACAAGAAGTGTTAGGTAAGACACAACTCGTTAGAATAGATACACCTATAAAATTAATAGTAGATCCTGATAACACAAGAAAATGAAAAAATTACTTTTACTAGGTTTATTTTTAGCTGCTCCTTGCTATGCAAATGGGACTCCAACTTGGACTACTGGCTCAAGTAACCGTACAGAAAATACAACTCAGACTATTACTCGCTCGGTAGTGACTGAGAAATATGGGGCTGCAATTAATTCTTGGGAAGCTTCTAACATAGAAGTAACTTCTGCTAGTTCTGGCGGTATTGCTCACTCAGATGCAATATTTACACCGAAAACTGCAACTGATGATTGGTCTTTATCTATAACTACAAGAGCAGCAAGTCAAATGATAGAAAAAATCACACAGAATGATGCGATCACAACTACTAGCGTTATCAATTCTCTCAGCGTCTTTAGTCAGTAGCCCAGTACTTGCAGAAGGCGAAACTGATGTCATAGCGCAGCCTAATGCCGTAGGTAACTCATCAATAATTAATCAGAATATGAATGTAAATCAAGGAGCAACAAGCAAAAATCAATTTGGAAATTTAGTTTGCTCTCAGCCCAGTATGAGTATTACGCCTTTTTATACCGGAAATGATGCTCAGGGAGAAGAGACATACAGCATAAATGAAGGATGGGGAGGTCAAATATCTTTTATGATCCCACTTGGCCCTAATAATAAAATATGTTCGGACTTAGCAGCCGTAAAGCTAAAATTAGCCAAAGAAGAACTAAGCAAAAATATATATGATAAAAACCTTGTAAGAGTTTTGAAGTGTTCACAGCTCCATGCTGCCGGATATATGATAAATCCTAAGTCAGAATACGCTTATCTTTGCTCAGATGTAATAAATATTAGAGCCTATGTAAAAGCTAATCCAGAATTATTTCAAAAAAAATAACCTGTTAGGTTAGTAACAGGCTATTTCCTTTATCTTTTTAAGCTTGCATTACCAGACAAGCAAGTTAAGTATAGCTTATTTCTTACTGTCCGCAATTTCCTTCTTAAGGACTTTAGTAAATATCTTCTTAGAAACTTTCTTAATAAATTTAACTACAGATTGCATCGCTATTCCCCCAACTACTGCTGCTGTCGCTGAGACCGAGCTGGCTATAAGTGACGAGGCAATTACTTCCGGTGCAGGAATAGGCATTTCGCCGTAGAATGGGATAGTAAATGTATTAGCAGATGGTAAAGTTTCTTTGGACTCTGGCAGGTTTGTCGGTAGTAGCTCTGGTTTTAATCCTGACACTTCCTCCTTTGAAGATGTTGTTTCTTCTTCAGAAGAAGTTGCCCTCTCTTCCGCAAGTCCCGACTGAACTTGTTCCAGACTTGGAAGTAAAACCGGATTTAAATATGGAGCGTCTGCAACCGGCGGGTAAAAAATTGTTTTAGGTGGGTTAAGTGCATCTATGTTTGGTATATAAGGTAGATCTTCGTTCATTTTTTGATAGTATTGTAATAACCTTACACTTATTTAAAGCGCCTAGCATCTTTGCGAAGTATCAGACTAAGTGAAATAAGCATGGTTAATTCCAATTTTATTTCAAAATTCCTATGGCTAATTTTAGTCCGAGTAGGCTAGGTCTTGTTAATAATACAGGTACTGGCTTTAAAGATTTATTTTTAAAAGTTTGGAGCGGAGAGGTACTTTCAGCATTTAGAAAGGCTACAATCTTCGAGCCATTACATACAGTTAGAACGATTCAATCTGGAAAATCAGCACAATTTCCAATTATTGGACTCGCTAGTACTAGCTACCATACGGTGGGAGAGCAACTTACCGGTTCAGCAATTAAGCATGCTGAGGCTACCATAAATATTGACGACAAACTTGTGTCGAACGTATTTTTGGCAGACATCGAAGAGGCTATGAATCACTATGACGTGAGAAGCCGCTATACAGCTGAAATGGGAAATGCTTTAGCATATCGCTTTGACCAGAACGTAGCCGCTGTTATAGCTCAAGCTGCTAGAACAGGTACAAACTTTAATACCGATTTAGCTGGAGGTACAAGAGTTAAGATTCTTAAGTCTGGTACTGCTAATACAGCCGCTGCTGTAGCTGCCGTAACCGGCGCTGACTTGGTTACTGCTTTATGGACAGTCGCACAAACTTTTGACGAAAACAACGTCCCAGAAAACAATAGATATTTTGCTCTTGACCCAGCAAATTACTATAAACTTGCAAGAACTACAGATGTTCTTAACAGAGATTGGGGCGGTTCTGGAGCTTATGCAGAAGGAACAGTTCTTAAAGTTGCTGGTATTCAGATTATTAAATCTAATCATCTACCAAAATCAAATAGAACTGCTGTTACTGGAGAAAACAACACTTACCACGCTAACTATACTGACAACATCGGATTGGCATTTACGCCAGAAGCTGTTGGCACAGTTAAGCTAATGGATCTTAAAATGCAGCAAACAGGAAATGATGTTTCTGCGATGTATCAAGGTACGTTTATGGTCGGATCTATGGTTCACGGTACAGGCGTATTGCGCCCAGACTGTGCTATAGAAATATTTGCATCCAACACTTAAGCAATTAATATAAGGGGGTAAACCTACCCTCTTATTATTATGTCTCCCTCTGGCAAAGGAACGTACGGATCTAAGAAAGGCCGTCCACCCAAAAAAGGTACAAAGAAAAAGTAATGGTATTAGCTCGAACTACTAAACTAGAAGCGGTAAACAAAGCTTTACAGATGATGGGGGAAAGTCCGTTAAACTCATTGCAAGGTCTTTTTGGTTTAGGCAACTTGGCGGAAAGTACTATCAATAGTGTTAGCCGCAAAGTGCAGACTGAAGGATGGTCATTTAATACTGACTATCAATTAAGCTTAGTTCGAGACTCCACTACAAACCACATATCTGTTGGAGACAACGTAAGCCGAGTTTTTGTTGACCCATACGACTTTTCAGACATAGACGTAGTGCAAAGAGGTAAGAAGCTATACGACAGAAAAAACAATACATACGAATTTAAACAAAATTTAAAAGCTGACTTAACTTACATACTTGATTGGGATGATCTGCCAGAACATGCAAGGGTTTACATAATGACTAAAACCGGCAGAGAGTTACAAGAATCTATGATTGGTAGTAAAGATTTAACAGAAATAAATATAATATTAGAACAGGAAACAAGATCGCAGTTTATCGAAGAAGAGACTACGTTAAGCGAACATAACATGCTTAGGGGTCATCCACGCAGAGCTAATCCAATAGCAGCGTTTAGACCTATTGATGTTATACAGAGATAAGCATGGGATTAATAAGTAGCACAATACCAAACATGATTAACGGAGTTAGTCAGCAGCCACCAGCGCTGCGACTAGCTTCACAAGCAGAGCAAGTTATAAACTGCTTATCTTCGCCGGTAGAAGGTTTGACTAAGCGCCCACCATTTAATCATGTAGCTAAATTAATAAACGGATCAGCTGGTACAGGTAGACCTTTTATAGATATTGTTGACAGGGATGGAACTGTTCAATATCTAATTATGATAAGGGATGGTTCTATAGAAGTATTTAACTTAGACGGAACATCGCAAACAATTACAACTCCTAACGGCACAAACTATTTAGATATTTCCAATACAGCTGACCCTTCCGATAAATTTAGACTTGCTTCAGTCGCTGACTATACCTTTATAGTAAACCGAGAAAAAGTAGTTACAATGGACTATCCTGCTACTTACACGCAAAATAACGGTGCAACAACTCCAGCGGCTGGAACAGTAATTACTGTAAGTTGCAATTCTCATAACCTAGAAACAGGAGTAAAAGTACAAATAGATTTTGAAAATGGCACGGCTGTTGACGGAACTTATACTGCAACAAAGGTTGATAACAATACCTTTACGGTAGTAGGAGCTACCAGTTTAAATACTAGCGGTACTTGTAGGTTTAACGAGCTTTCTCCAGACGTTTCACGCAAAGGCATAGTGTTTATAAAAGCGGCTGATTACGATACAACATACGAAATAAGAATAAAAGATGCCACAGGAGCTAATACCTTAGCAACTGCCAGCTTTACTACCGCAGCTGTTGGAGGAGCATTGCCTAACTCTGGCACTATTGCAGCTGATTTAAAAAATGATTTAGCAACGGCTTTACCTAGCGGTTGGGTCTTTACTCAAGATGAATATATTATTCGTATTGAAAGGCAAGATGATACTGATTTTGTTTTAGAAAGCACCGATACTAAATCAGGAACTTTTACAAAAGCTATTAGAGGAGCTATAGACACGATTAGCGATTTGCCTACATTATGCGAAAACGGATTTATTGTAAAAGTACAAGGAACTAAAACAACAAGGCTAGACGATTATTACGTTAAGTTTGAGACATCAAACGGCACAGCCTTTGGTTTTGGCATCTGGAGAGAGACTGTTGGCCCAAATGAGCCTTTTAAATTTAACAAGTCAACTATGCCGTATGTTCTTATAAGGGATGCGGCTACAGGTAATTTTGAGTTTAAACAGTTTGATTGGTCGCCAAGAATAGCTGGCGATTTATTGACAGCTCCAACGCCTACTTTTGTCGGTACACATATAAATAATATAAATACTTTTAGAAACAGGCTTGTATTCTTAGCGGACGAAAATGTAATTATGAGCGCAGCTGATAGCTACGATAGATTCTTTCCTGAGACAGTACAAACGATTGTGGATAGTGATCCTATTGACTTGGTTACAGGCGGTACAGAAATTCATTTCCTAACGTCTAGCCTAGCTTTTTCCAATACTTTAATGTTATTTAGTAGGCATGGACAATTTAGACTAGATGCTGGAGCGTCAACGATTGGAGGTGCATTAACTCCTAAGACGGCTACAATAACAGCTATTACAACATATGAAACCGAGCCTAGCGTTGACCCTATATCTGTTGGCCGTACGGTTTATTTTGCAATACCAAAAGGAGAATTTAGCGGATTAAGAGATTTCTTCTTACAAAACGTAGCTGATTCTGTGCCGGTTTCTGAAGAAGTGTCTAGCGCTGTGCCAAGATTTATTCCAAAAAATATAGTGAGTATGGTTAGTTCAGCGTCAGAAGAAACAGTTATAGCTATAAGCAAAGACGAGCCAAAGAGAGTATATCTTTATAAATTCTTCTACGAAGAAGATTCTAAGCTACAGTCGTCTTGGTCTTACTGGGAAGTTAAAGGAGATAAGGCCGTGTTAGGAGCATCAATCATAGATAGTGATGTGTATTTTGTTCTTCAATATAGTGACGGCGTTTATCTTGAAAAATGTTCCTTGCGTCCAGAATCAGTTGACTTAGGCAGTAAATTAGAAATTTTATTAGACAGAAAAGTTGATGAAACAAAATGCCATATAAACGTGATAAATCAAGGTGGCGCTGGAGTTCAGTCAATTATATCTTTACCTTATCCAACGGCTACAGCTGGAATACAAGTACTTGTCGGTAAAGACATTGCCGGTAATACATTGCAGCATGGACAGGTGCAAGTACCAAGCGCGGAAACTTTATCTGGAGCAACGCAGTCTGGTTTTACTGGTAATGGAACTATGACGGTATTGGGAGATTTAAGCAATGCTAAATTTTTTGTGGGAGAAAGATATGACATGATGTACGAATTTAGTACTCCTTTTTTAAAAGAGCAGCCAACCGGAGGAGGTGTAGCTGTAGTAGCTGGGCCAAGATTACAGATAAGAACGTGGACATTTGTTTTTGATGACACGTCTGCTTTCAAAATTAAAGTTACGCCTAGAGGTAGAGATCCATTCACTTATCCCTATAATGGGTTTATTGTTGGTCAGAATCCACCAGCACTTGGTCAAGCGCCGTTTTTGGCTGGTAAATTCAAAGTACCGGTCATGGCGCACAACAATGACACTAAGGTAGAAATTTTAAGTGACAGTCCACTACCTTGTAGGATTCAATCAGCGGAATGGGAAGGATGGCTACACACCAGAGCAAGAAGATTGTAGGAAAGTTTCATTGGCGCAAGTCAATACTTTCTGATGTTGTAACTGTTGCGGCAAAGATGAGAGCCGAAGACAAGGCTGAAGTGCTGGCTTATTCTGGTTCTATGCCGAAAGAAGCTTTATTTTATTGCTTTTTTCACAGTAAACCTTCTATGACAATGGTTGGAAGAAAAGGAAATATTATGGGCATGTATGGAGTTATACCAGATACTAATCAGTCGGGTCGAATATGGATGTTAGGACATGAATCAATGACTACTGACTACAAAGACGTTCGAGCTTTTTTGCGTAACTCTCCAATGGAATTAGAAAAATTTCATGCCAATTATCCAGTTTTATATAACTATGTTGATGCAAGAAACGAAACTCATATAAAATGGATTAAGTGGATGGGTTTCTCAATTATCAAGAAACACGCTACATTTGGAGCAGAAGGTCGAACTTTCTATGAATTTGTAAAAATTTAATTATGTGCGGTGCAATTCCTATAGCTGTTATTTCTGGAGTGCTGGGTGTAGCTGGTAGCTACATGCAATACCAGCAAGCCAAGAAAAATGTTGAATTTCAAAATGCTCAACAAAACTTGCAGTTTCAAAGCCAGATGATGCAAGTTGAAGCAAACAGAATGAGAGAGGATGTTGTAAAACAAATGAATGAAGACGCGATAGCAACAAATGAATACCTAGCTAATTTGCAGTACGAGAGAGATAGCACAAGAATTACAATGGAGCAAATGCAGCTACAGGAACAAGAGTCACAGGAGATAACACAAAGAGGTTTAACAGCATTGGAAAGTAAAGGAGAAGTGGCAGCGTTAAGAGGCTTAGGGCAAAATGCTTGGACATTAATTGCAGATATAAAAAGATCACAAGCGGCAGCAGATTTTGTGACTAACAGAAATACAGCCTTTGCCTTAGCAGGAACGCAAACACAAAGATTAGACGCACAGGCAAATCGAGCGAGTAGGTTTGGATCTACGGCAACGTATGTCAAAAAACAATTTCTTGATCCGGTTAAACCTTTGGAAATACCTAAACCGTCATTTGGGCCTTACGCTATTGGCATGGCTAGTTCTGCTATTGGAGGTTTTAATACTTATGCTTCGATGAAAAATGCTGGCATGGGTAACTGGAAATTAACAAGTTAGCTATGGTTTCTGTAAAAAATCTATCTCTAGGCAAAAACGAAGATCCTAAAAAACGTGGCAGCAGGGCTAAGCAAGTAAGCTTAGACGGTACTACTGTTGTGCCAGCAGTAGGAAGAACAAGAATAGAACAGCCAAAAGTAGAAAACGTAAGATGGTTTGGGACAACAGGCGTTAACACAGCTGCTGTTAGTCAAATCCCAACTCTCGAAATGCCAAGCGTTCGAGGTGTAATTGAAAATGCTACGCCAAAAGATTCTGGTAGATATGCAGAGGCTTTAACAAATTTTGCTCAGCAAATAGCGCAAGGAGGTAAATCCTTAGCTACTGTGCAAAAACTTAATCAAGAAGAAAATTATACGCAAGCAAAAAATCTTTTAGAGACTATACAGTTTGATAATAATCCTGTTAGAAATCTAAGTAAATTTATAGGCAGTATTGAGAAAAAAATAAATAAATTATCAGAAGTAAAGTACGACAAAGATAATAATGTAATCCCAAAAACAGAAGATCAGATACAGCATATAAACGATTTAAAAAAGCATATAACAGACATTAATAGTAAAAGAGGTTTACAGTCTGCTTTAAAGTCAGTTCTTAGGGAAGAGCAAGTTATTAACAATGCTTTGTCGTGGAATGTTGCAAAGAAAACTATATTAGTTCCTAACACAAATGACTACGGTGGAATCACAGATAACGAAGGAGAGTTAAGCGAAATATCTGTTTCAGACCTACCTCCTACAGATCCTAGATATATTGATGCTTTTAAAAAACATGTTTATGGGGATTTTAACCTTTCAGCTTTTGAATTAAAAAACATAGAAGGTCGAATAACAAGTATTAGAACAAATGATATTACAAGTCAAAATTCAAAATATCAGACTTATCAAAAAAATAACATAGCTTCCGCTTCTTACAAAACTTTAGAAATTAATTTAGATAATTTAATTAAGAACAACAAAGATGTTTCTATAGCTAACGTAGTCCAGAACTTAAACGAAAACTTAGAGTTTATTAAAAATTCTCATTTGTATGACAAGGAGGAACAAAACCAAATAGTCGGCAACATGATTGGAATGATTGTAGAAAAATTTTCTAATAGTCAATTAGACGTTGATGAGTTTTTAAATACAATGTTTTATGGCGACAAGGAAAAAAATATACAGCCATTAATGGTTGGCCCAATAGATAATAGATATAGAAAAGATGCTACCCTAAACGACAATTTATTTTTAGTAAACCAGTTAGGAGGCAAAGTTTTTCTTACGGCTTTAATTACAGATGCAAAAGCAAAGCAAGAGGAAAATGCTAATAAAAGAATAAAAGGACAAGGCTATATATACGAAAATGAGTTTGATGCCAAAACTTTAGATTCTACGGTTGAGGTCAATGGCAAGCAAATGAATTTAAGCAAAGCAATAATATTAGGAGATACTGACCAGCAGTTTGGCAATACATACGTTTCTTTGGCTCTTAACAAACTAGAAGAAACAAAGCAAAATTTAATTACTGACTTAGATCCAGAAGACGATAATTATAATGAAAATCTTATTTTAATTAACAAAACATTTACTGAACGCAAGAATAAAGTCTTATTTAATTTACTTAGTTCAGACTATCAAGGAGAAGTAAGAGACCTTAATAATTTAATTTTTAAAGTATCTATGTCGCCAAACGATTTAAAGCTTCAATCAGAGCTAGGTTTAAAACTGACAATGTTTGAAAGTTCTTATCAAGGTATTCCTAAAGCGGATGAAATGCTTGCAGATATTAAAGAGAGCTTAATAAAAATAAATACAACAGGCAACGCACAAGTTATAAAAAGCAAAGTAGAGCTAGTCAAAGATTATCACGATCAATACGCTAAAACCCAAACAGACGTACTTGACTACAACTCAGATATTGTATGGGCAGAAAACGAACAGGAAATCTTAAGGCAAGTAAATAAAATAATAGATGAAGCTAAAGAAGCCTTTCCAAACAATTTACAGGATCAAGAAAATTATATAAACCAAACAATCGAGGACAGGTGGAAACGTGGTGCGTTTATTCCTGATAGAACAACTAACCTAAGAGGTAAGGTGCATGACGGATATAAAGGGATGACTACTGCTAAGGAATACAATAATAAATTAAAATCAACTTTTAAAAATGTTGACCGGAACGGCATCCTTTCTGGAGTAGAAAAAAATGCTTTTATTGGAATGGTCAATTCTGGTCAGCCTATGATTACTAAAAGAGCATTAATACAGATCTCATCGTTGTTTATAAAAGGAGAAAAACTGCCAAAAGGTTTACAATTACTTGAGAAAAATTTACGCAATACATCTACGCCTGACATGGCTAGTTTTATAATTTCTCAATACGAAAAGCTTGGAATACCTTTAAAAAAATCTGACATTGGAGTTTTAGAAGATTTAATAGGCAAAAGCGAACAAGAAAGAAAAGACTTGTTTAATAGTCTTAATTGACTAAAACCTGTAAAAATGTATGATAAAGGCTAGTATGGAAAGAAATTTTGATGGACGAAACACAATTAGTTACTAGCGTAGATCAAGATATAGAAGAAGAAAAAGAGGAAGACTCTGGCTTTGATTTAATGAATCTAATAAAAAGCGAAGATAGTAATATTGATTTTGGCGAAGATACTAGCGAAGAAGAATCTGCTGACGGCAACGAAATTGATTCTGGAGCGCTAAATGACAAGTCAGAATCAAGAATAATAGCTGAAGTATCAGACGCGGAAAACTATAATCTTAATGCTCTAAAAGGCAAGTTTGACACTAAAAAACATTTTTGGTTTACAAATATAGAGTATGCGCCAGAACATGTACGAGGTAAAAGAAGTTTTAGAGGTAGCGCTGGGGATGCTTTAAGGTTTATTGATAGAGCTGGTATAACTTTTGCTCAAGGTTTAGTTGATACGTTGCAGGACATAGGAAGACAAGACATGCCGGCGTACATGGCAGAACTTATAACTGGCGATGTAGTAGGGGCTACTACTCTGGGAGGCAAGGCAATACAAAAAGCTATTAAAAATAAAAGCTTATACACATTATTTAATGAACTTGGTTTTACAAAAGAAGGCGGCGAAAATAGAATGAGCGTCTTAGATGCGACTGCGAGTACATTTGGAAACGTAAATAACTTCGAGCAGTTTGACGCGCTTAGCGGTTATGACAGATTAAATGGCAAAAGATACGGATTATTTGGTTTACCATCGTTAGTTGAAATGAGCGGTGGCTTTCCAGAGAGAGATACAGGTAGGCCGGTGGCAGATTTTACAACTAATTTATTTGGAGATTCGCTACCTTTCTTTGCTACTACTGCTGCAATCATGTCGTCCCCAACACCTATGGATGACGTTGCGCTTGTTGGAAATACATACAGAAGTATTAAAGCAAGTAGTCCAGCCTTTAGGGTAATGGTTAATTTTATAAATAAAAGAAGCCCTGCCTTTCTTACAAAAAGTGCAAAGTTTGTACTTAAGAACTCAGTAAGCGGAGCAAGAGCTGGAGCGGTTGCTGAAACAGCACTAGGAAATCCATACGAAAATATTATGGATGACTTTCTTCCTGATTATTTTAAATCTTCTAACAAAGGCGATGATAGCTTTATAGAAGCAAAAATGAAATCTTTAGTTGTTACTGAGGTTTTCTTAGCGCCATTAATAGGAGTGGGATTTAGTACTGGCGGCAAAGTTATTGGGGATGGGTTTCTTAAGCCGTTAGCAAAATTTGCTAATCCTTACGATGCTAAAGGAACAGCAAAAGCGTTTTTATCTCCAGACGAATTAGGAGATTTAGCTACTGGAAAATTTGCTGAAACGCAAAAGAGGTCAAATAGTTTTAAAGGTAAAAACAGATTTGAGCTTTCATATAAATTCCTAAAAAGTCAACTTGAGGATTTGACGGATGACGTAGAAAAAATGTTAATAGATCCAGCTGTTGAATACATTGTTGACTCTTCTTTTGTTAAAAAAATAGCTCAGGAAATGGGGCTTACCTATAAAGAGATAGATGATAATACTTTAAAAATTAATAATTTAAAAAATAATAGTAAGACTCCGGAGCAATTAAAGCTTGAAGTACAGCAAAAACAAATACAAGATAACAATGTCATAGAAGGTAAAAAGCAAGAAATAATAGAAGAAACAAGAGAAAAGAACAGAAAAGGAAGACAGCGAAATCAAGCCTTTATCGACAATCAAGAATCTATTAAAAAGCTAGAGCAGCGAAATAAAGAACTAGAATCACAGAACGAAAGATACAAAGAAGAATTATTAAAAAGAAACGACAAAGCTGCGAAGTCAGAGAAGAAATTGCAAGAGGCGATGATAGTAAACAATCAAGTAAGACCACAAGAGAATATACAGAAATTTGAAAGCTTAGGTATATCAGCAGCTAATAAGCCAAAGTCAGTAATGCAAATACAGAAATTAAATGTAGAAGATATAGAAGTTAGACCTGATATTTTTCAAGTTAAAGAGTCAGGTCAATTTAACGTAAATGGCGTTAGCGGATCATTAGCTGACGAAAAAGCGTTTGATGGTAGATTTGCAGGAGTTGTTAGTGTCTGGAAAGACGTATCAGGAGAATTAGGAGAGCCAAATAAAATCTATGTTATTGACGGTCATAACAGGATAGACCTTGCTAAAAGGTCAGGCATTAAAGAGGTTAATACTCAAATTATTCAAGCACCAACTGTTGACGATGCCGTTATAGAGGCGGCAATGATAAACATCAATTCTTTTAATTACAGCCAAAAAGGAGCTATAGCACCTATAGATGTTGCAAAAATATTAAAAAGAAGCGGCGCAGAAAGATTAGCTAAAAGTGGTTTAAACGTAAATCAAAGAATAATTAAAGAAGGCATGAGACTAGCGAGACTGCCTCAGTTCATGTTTGATAAATTGATGGGCGGAACTTTAAGCATGGATAAAGGGCTTGCTTACGGCTCGCAACCTGTAGACCAAATCATCATTGGCGATGTATTTAAAAGTTTAGAAAAAGAAAGACCTTCATTGCTTACTATTGAAGTAACGATGAAAATGGCTAATACAGCTGAAGTCGCTACTGAGCAAGGCACTATTACTGGCTTAGGCGATTTTATGAAATCTAGTAATTTTAAACAGTTAAGAGCGATAAGAGTTGCTATTGAAAAAAATATAAAAGATAGTATTAAAGAATTAAAAAGCATATCTACTAAAAAAGCTGCTGACGCTATAGAGACAAAAGTAAAAGGAAATAAAATTAAGTATGAGCAAAACAGGGAAGTATTAGAAGATGCCTTATTTATGGTCGATAAGTTTGACGCGGCTGCTAGTTCTGGAGGCAGAGTAAACGAGATAATAAACGAATTAGCTGCACAGGTTAAAGGATCTAATGCTAATAAATTAGTTAAAGATAATATAGATAGAGTTAAAGATGCTATACAGCTAGATGATGCTCCTTTGCTTGATATGGACGAAGGCACAAGGATAATGCAACAAGTAGCAGATCAGCAGAAAAGAGATATTAAAAAATTAGAGAATCAAGACAGCTCAGTAAAGCTTACCGAGGAAGATGCAGCTGTACTAAAAGAAGATCCAGAAGTAAAAAGCGCTCTCGAAGGAGTGGATGATGACAATCAACAGAATATATTTGAACAGCTACAGGCTAAAGGAAAAGTAACTAATAACCCTAGTCCAATAGATGGAGAGGCATTGCCTGTTTTAATTACTAATCCAGCAGCTAGAGTCTTTCCTGATTACTTCTTAGAGTCAGATCAAAAACTTTTAGATTATGCTTTTACTAATCCAAACCAATTTACAGGCAAGAACAAAACTAAAGCGTATTTAAAATTTAGTAATTCGGAGTTAACAGAGGCGGTATCAAGAACTAAAAGATTTTTATTAACAGAAAGGCAGATAAAAAACATAGCTGCAAAAGCTAAAAAATTTGAAGCTGAGCAAGCTAAGTTAGACAAACTAGAAAAAGAAATAAATGATTATTGGGAAGCGGCAAAAAAGAATAACCAAGAAACAGTAGACGAAAAATTTATAGATAAGAAAATAAATGAAAAACTAGCGCAAGAAGAGAAAGTAGGTAAATTAGTCGATATGCGACTTGACCAGCATAATGCCCATTTAGAGTTAGTTGCAGAGCTTGAACAAAGAAAATTAAGTCCTGACTTTTTTAACAAAAAAGAAAATAAATTAGCAGAAAAAGGTAGAGCGGCAAAAGAAAAAGAAATAGATGAATTAAAGGCTAAGATTGGATTTGCTACAGAAAGAGGCGATTACGAAACTCCAAAAGGTTATAGTTTGTCGCAGCCTAGCGATATAGATGATTTCACTTTTACTAACTATGGAAATCAGTTAGGAAGCAAAGGCTTAGTTGATAGCAAGGGTAAGCAATATAACAGGTTTTATTTTGGTCAGCCTAAGCCAAGATTTAACGATATTGTCCCAGAATTTGAAAACGATTTAGATGCAGCAATATACATAGTCGGCAAGCAGCTACAATCATTTAGTAGCAAGCAAAGCAAGAGTCATTACAAATATATTGAATTATTAGATGATTTAGGTTTAAGCAATGAGCAAATTTTGGTTAGGTACAGAGAAGTAACTGAGCAACTTTTGGCTGGAAATACCTTTATTGAGGCTAAGCCTAGATATTTTTCAACAAAATTAGTTAAAAAAATAGCTGACTTTGAAGCTGGAATGAACGACATAAACGGCAGATATGACTTTGCAATAGAAGATAAAGATATTATTAGCGGCAAGGCTGATAGAGACAGTAGTAAATTTACAAAAAGAGAAAATGCAAACTATAAAGAACCGCAGCTGCCAAGCATAAAAGACCCCTTAAATCCAAAAAAGGGCGATTTGTCGATACTTGAAAATGGCGGAGATTTAGCAGACGATGAAGTTTATTTTTCCTTTACAGACTATGCAGCCAAAGAAGTTGCGAGGCTAATGCAACATGTTAGAGATTTGTTTGGAGTCGAAATGAAGCTTGTGTCTGACCCTATAAAGGCAAAGCACAATGCAAAAAGCGCAAAGCAATACGGAGTTCCGTTAGGCACAAAATTCCAAGCAGCTGGTTTTTATCATCCAAATCAAGATCCACTAAAAGACTTAGTAATAGTATCAATGATTCATGGACAAGATTTTGCAAGATTTAGTAAAGTTATGCAAACCGCTTTTCACGAAGGTTTCCATAGGCTATATCAAAGATTTTATACAAAAGCTGAAAAAACAATACTTAAAAAAGCAGAAAAAGATTTAAGGAATTTAGCGGCTTTAGTTAAGCCATTAAGTGCTGACAAGTTTTTAGGAATTAATGGCGCAAAGAAAATGGGCTTTGAAGAGACTGTTGTAACAGCTGCTTCCGGCTATTTAAGGTTTAAAGACTTATACAAACAAAATACAGGCAAGTGGGGTTTACTGTTTGATAGGTTAGGCGAATTAGTACAAAGAACCAGAAACTTCCTTAGAGGCAGAGGGTTTAAAAGTTGGAGAGATATATTTGACGCTAGTTACGAAGGGCGTATAAGAGCTAGAGGTATGACTCCAGAAGGAGCAAAGTACCAGCCAAAAACAGAGGAAATATCTTACGAGGTAGATGCCAACGAATTAAGTAACTTATTTCAAGATAACCTCGAAGCGTTAAGTGACGGCACGGTATCTCTTGAACAGATGATGAGCAATGTAAGAAGACCTTTAGTTAACAGAAAGTTTAGAACAAAAGGAAGTAGATACTTTATAAATACTGACAAGACGGCATTTATAAATATGAATAAAACTTTGAATCAAGAACTAGACAGAATCTTTACAGAGATCACAGAAGATAAAAGTAATCAGAAAAAATATGCACAAGAAATACAAGGCTTTGTAGACATTCCTTCCGTAAGAAGGCAAGAGATAGCAAGGCTGGCAATGATGACTATAGAAGATGTAGACGGCGATATTGACGCAGTTTTAAAACTACACCAAGAAGCTGTTGCTGGTAATTTTTATGCACAAAAAGATTTAGTTTCTATAACTGCTGTAAAAATGATGCTCGATGGCGCGACTGAAGTGCTAAGCATTGCAGCTAATAATTTTAAAATGGATAACAGTCCACAGAATGGGCAAATATTATTAGCGGCTTTCCAAGATTCAGCAAGATTAAATAACGCTTATGCTTCATGGGGCAGAATTACCGGTCAAAGACTAAGCATGATGGGAGGAGAGGTAGAAGTTAAAGGCGTAAATGATTTACAAAGGACGGTAGAACTATTAAGCAGGGATCGAAAAGTACAATTAAGAGGAGATACAAAATCTTTACAGGATGCTATTGATAATGGCGTAAAACCTATGGATCAGGGTTTAGGTAATGGAGCTTACTTTGTTTCAGACAGTACTCCAAGAGGCCAGATTGAAGGGGAAGAAATACAAGGCAGTTTAAAAGAGCAAAACATTATGGACTTAGATGAAGCAAATATAGCCTTAGCTGAAATACTTACATCTATGGGCGTTAAATTTAATAAAGCATGGGACGGTAGTAAAAAATTAAATGACGTACAAAAGCAAGCCATAGCTGATTTTGTGCAGCTTAACAATGTTGACGGCATAAGAATAAAAGGAGTTGATATAGGTCTTGAAGGCGATGTTATTTTTGTTCCAGATGTAAATAAAGCTAATACAATGATTGGATCTAAAGCTTCAATCGTTCCAGAAGCTGAAAGAGAAATACAGTTTAATGCTCAATCATTCCAAGCGGCATTATCGGAAGGGGAAGACGTATTAAAACGTGTAATGAAACCCGAAGACTTTAAAAGTATTGTTGACGGCAAACCTACTACAGAAGCATTAGAAATGCTCAGGATTATGTCTGACATGAACACGTTTTTGTCAGAGCCAAGAATGGGTGCAAAAATAACAAGACACTTAAATCAAAGTTTAAATGAATTAGAGGGAGGTTCTTTAGTAGCACAAAGTCTTGGGGATATATTTAGATCGGCCATCTTTGGCGGCATGATGACCTTTTACAAGGTTGCTTTTGGTAGTGGTCAAAGAGCTGTCATGCTGCCTTACCATCGTTTTGCAGGAGGGGTAACTGACCGCCTTTTAAGAAAACGTGGGAAGATGACAGACAATCAAAAGAAATTACAGGCATGGAGAATGGGTCAGCAGTTTTTAAATGCACATGTAATGAATTTAGCTCGCATACATCATTCAATGTATTTATCTGCTATGGCTTTCATCGAAGATACAAGTTTTTCTAATATCGGAGAAAAATCCTTAATGGGAGATACTAGGGCCGCTAAATCAGCTAGAAGATTTAAAAAGTTTGAGCCAGTATTTGGGTCGTCAGAAGGCAAACAATTAGGTTATGGAGATTACAGAATAAAAGAAAGTCCTACAGGTAAGGAATGGTATTTAGATCCTGCCAATGCAAGTATTGAAAGAGTTTTCTTACATAGAGTTAAGTCTATTCATACAATACCTAGCAGAGCAATGTCAGCTATAGATACTTTTATGGCAACTTCGACAATGATGACTCAAGAAACTATAAGACATGCAAATAATTTATTCGAAGAGTTACTTGCTAAAGGGGTTGATATAGATACTAAGGCTGTAAGAAATAAAGTCTGGGAACAAGCAAGAGAATTAACTGACAGAAGTAGAAAAGATATTGAGTTTGCTAGTGGCAGGGTAGTTAAGGGCGGTTATTTTGATTCAGAGTACGCAAGAAATATTGCTGATTATATTAACTTTACTGACGACATTCGAGTAAAAGGAAACAATAGAACTTTAGAGTACGCAAGACAAAGAGCTATAGGGCAAGGCATAACAGATCCAGTAGAAATGCACGAATTTGTAAGGAAATACATGGCACTTGACGAAACGAATATAAGCAAAGAAGGGACAGGAAGAGCTAATGAATTGCTTGATAATTACATGAAGGAAAAATCGAACAAAGAAAGGATAGCAGGAATACCTTTGACAGGGTTTGCAAGACCTATAGGACAGGCAGCAATGAATATAATTCCTCATACGGTAGATCAAGTAACTAAAGACTTTCCTGCTACGCAAGTTATATTTCCTGTTAATAAAACGCCTCTTAATATTTTTAAATCTGTAGCTAGAGGCATGCCTGTAATGAATGAATTTGTAGATAGTTTTTACCGTGATATAAATTCTGAAGACATACTTTTTAGAGAGCAAGCTATCGGGGACGTATCTATGGGTAGCATGATGATTGGCTTTGGAGTGGGTCTAATAGCAAGTGGGCAAGTTGAAATTTCCACGCCAATAGATTTAGGAGGACAAGTCGGAAGAGAAAGTTATTTTAAAAATGACAGAAAACGTCCGCCTTTTAGCTTTAGAATAAAAATGTTTGACGGTAACTATAGTCCGTGGCTTAGTCTTGAGCCTTTAGAAGTTAACGGTCAATTACTATCTTTAGCGGCTGCTTATGTAGAAATTTTAAACAGGATGCCTATTGAAAAATTTACCACTATAAGATACCCAGCTGGTAAGCCGAAAGGCGTGGATGATGATATGGACGAAATTGCTGAATTAAAATCTGTACAGGATAGTTTTAATATTGCTGGGTATCAGGTCATAAAACATTTTAGGGCTTTGACTGGTGCGCCAACTCAAAACTTACAAGGACAGTTTGCTAGAGGTTACTTTAGAAATATACAGTCAATAATTAGGCTAATTGGCGATCTTGGCATTGGCGATGGTTCGATGAAAAATTACGCTAGAGGTAATAGAAATCCAGCATCTGAGATACTAAGAAGATATGCTAAGTCATTTGTGAGTCCACAATTTATAGGCGACATAAGAGAAGGAATAGACAATAGAAAGACTTTCTACAAGGATGCAGACACAGGTTTTGGCGCTGCTGATTTTGCTATTAACACTTGGAATAGCATTTGGAAGGATATGCCTTTTACTTCAAAACTTTATGAGGGAGAAGTTGATGAAATCTTTGGGGACGTTAAAACTTATGACACTCCATATACTTGGGATCAGATAGAAAATCCTTCAATTAGAATCATGCAAAGCCTTTTAAATCCTATGGGTATTTTTAGGCCAACACAAGAAAGAGATTTTGGTATCTATAAAACAATCTATACAGAGTTAAACAGATTAGCCGGCAAAGGCCAATATCCAAGATTTATAAATCGTAGCGTAATGAGCGAAAACGGAGTTAGGCTTGACGATCAAGAATTTAATAACTTTAAGGTATTGTTTACTGGTAAAGAAAATGCAATGGATTTCCATCAAATTGGCGTAAAAATGACATTCTCAGAAGCTCTTTATTACTTAATAACTGAATCTCCTAAATACAAACAACTTAGGGATTTTCAGCCCAGCAAAAACACATCAGGTAAAAAGATTGAACAAATATCAAATATTACTGAATTAGAAAAATTAACAGAAATCAAAGAATTAGCAGCGGCCTATATAAAACAAGCCAAGCAATTATACAAACTAAAAGTATATAACCCTAAGCAGTTAAGCAATGCCGGTAAAATTATGGAAGGAGAAAAACGAGCGCAGATCAATAAAGACAGTATGCCGGTTTACGGAGCTGGTGTTAATCTTAATGAATGGAGGGAAATTATTAATTCTTAATTATGCCATTTGCTCAATTTTCTGGTTCTGGGGACGGTTCTACCACGCAATTTCAGATACCTTTTCCCTATGTAAAAAAGGATCATATAGTCGTATCTTTAAATCAAGTTGCTAACACTAATTTTACTTTTGTTAACGACACAACTATTGTATTTACTCCCCTTAGTTCAGTAGCTACAGCTACGCAAGAAACAACTGGAGCGCCAAAGCAAGGCGTAGAGATAATCATTAGTAGGGAAACTCCATTGCTTAACGCTTTAGTTGATTTTGTTGATGGTTCTACTCTTACGGCTTCAGACCTAGATACTGCCGTATTGCAGTTATTGTATGGATTACAAGAGGCAAAAGACGATACGGACGCTGGTATTAACTTTACACCTGTAGGCTTAGACGCAAGTAATAACCCAATAATTAATGTTCAAGACCCTACAAATCCACAAGACGCTACAACTAAAAAATATGTAGATGACAATATTGCTGGTTTTCTTAAGACAGATGGCTCTGTACCTATGGTCGGAGACTTTAATGCTGGTGGTAAAAAATTAACTAACGTAGAAACAGGAACACAAGATACAGACGCAGTTAATTTATTACAACTTAATCAAGGTATAGCTTCATCAAATACAGCCCAAACAGCAGCAGCTCAGTCGGCAACTGAGGCTGAAGGTTACAAAGATGAAACTAAAGTATTTAGGGATGAAGCAGAAGTTTTTAAAGATAGTGCAGCAGCTTCGGCAGTTACAGCAGTTAACTTAGCTCGTAGGTCAATATTTGTAGGTTTTAAAAAGCTAAGTGACGGAACTTTGCAAATGACATATAATGAAGCCACGGATACTACTGTTTACAAAGCAGAGGACTTCGTGCAAAATGGGGCTAGTCATGCCTATTTTTTAGGCGAAGATGTATTATCTCTTACCGCTCCAAATGCTCCTAAGTTTTCGATTTCAAATAATCAAATGCTTAGTGGACATTTAGTTCTTGATATTTAACTATGGCACAAATTGATTTAGGAAAGCTCAAGTTTACTTGGAAAGGTACTTGGACAACACAAACTGCATACGAAAAGGATGACGTTGTTGAGTTTGATGGCTCAACTTTTGTTGTTGTTAACGATGTAAACGCTACTAATACTCAAACTCCAAAAGAAGCTACTGGCACTTTTGAGTATATGCAGACAGGACTATCATTTAAGAGTGGATATAGCTCAACGCTTACTTATTTCAAAGGGGATGTAATTACATATAATAGTCAGACATTCGTATGTACAGCAGGGGCAGGAAATTATAACCAAACAATACAGCAAAAGCCAGCTCCTTATGATGGTTCGCCTGATTGGATGTTATTAACGCCAGCGCCAGCTAGTAATGTTTTAACTACATCTGGAGACTTAGTTGTACGAGATAAAGATAATACAACAAACGCTAGATTACCTATTGGAACTAGAGGTCAAGTTTTAAGAGTTGCGGAAGCACCAAACCACGACATTCCAAATGATACAGTTCTTGCATACAGCAGATTAGTCGTCAGCAATACTCATACTGCTACTCTTTTGCATGGCACAGACTTCCCTCCATACGAAACTAAAACTTATGTGGTTACTGTAGCTGCTGCATCTGGAGGAGGTGGCAATAAATTTTATTTAGATGGTGTTGAAGCCCCATATTTATATTTAAGAGCTAACTCTGTTTATATCTTTGACGTATCTGACTCTAGTAACGCAACACATATATTGGATTTTACGGTCAATATATTTAATGGCTCAGTACCTTTATCCGATCAAGATGGAGGTTACGTTACAAGGTCTGGAAACGTAGGAAGTGCTGGTGCAACTGTAACTCTTAAGATGCCTCCTTATGCAGAAATGATAAGTGGATATTACTGTACTGCTCATAGCAATATGGGTGGCTTTGTTGACTCAGGCTATGGCGGTTCTAGTGGCTACGGAAGTTACTCAGGTAATGTTAATTTACCAACTGTTTACAGTAACGTAACTCAGCAAGGGCCAAACACTAGAAAACTTGTTAAAGGTAAAAGCTATACATTTCAGTTTTCTCCTACTGCTGCTAGTAGAAGTTATGCAATTAAAGATAGAAATGATTCGAATTATAACCAATATACAGTTGGAGGTTCATTCTTAACTGGTGTCAGTCCTGCAAATGTATCAACAACTCCCACCGCTGGCGGATTCTTTACATTTACTGTTCCAGATAATGCGCCATCGACTTTAACAATAGAAGATTATAGTGGCGGCACAGATGGACTACCTATAAATATTATTGATAAGACATTCTTACCTTCTTATACAGGCGGAGATTTTGAAGAAAAAACTATAATGTCGTCTATAAAAGAAAACTATACAGATGAAACATCAGGAATACTTCAATACAATAACTTCCCTAATCAAGCTGGCAATACATATACGGAAGCTATTAAACCTTTACCAGAATATTTAAAGAGAGTAGGTCGAGGCTATCAGTATGGTTGTAACTCTGGAATGTATAGGCAAGCTGGATATATAGCTAAAAGAGAAACTCTTTTATGGGGTAACTTCTATCACGATGGTAACGACTATGTATATGGTGGAGGTATTGGACTAGACGGAAAGGACGCTGCAAACGGTTCTAGGTGGAGTCCAAACAAAGGAAGTAAGGTACAAGGCTACAAATTAAGACAGGCATTAGCTGGTAACCCTGACTATGCTCATTTACTTACAGATCTGAACGGTAACGACATTGGACTGTTAGATGGAAATGGAAATATAAAACATAGATTTCCTAGAGTTTTACAGGTTCATGGTAATAGAGCTATCAAGCATCATTTAATGGAAAACGGAATGGTGTTCTTTAGTGGGTACAACGGATATGGGCCTATGGGGGATGGAACTACTAGAGATAGGAACATTGGTCAATGCCCTATGAAATGGTATGACGAAAGTACATCTGAATTAAAAGGTACAAACTATCCAAAAATTAAACAGTTTGCTTGTACTCATGGTCATAGTGCGGACACCAATAGTAATGACTATGGTTCATGGTATGCAGTAGATACAAATGGAAATCTTTATACATGGGGGTATAACGGATATGGCCAGCTAGGTAAGGGAAATACTAACCATTATTACTACGCAACAAGAATACCAGCAAGTGTATTTAATAATGAAAAAGTATTGTATGTAATCTGCAGCGGTTATAGATACACACACACTTTTGTTATTACTGAATCAGGTAAGTGTTGGGCAACAGGTTATGGAAGTCAAGGTCAGCATGGTCTAAATACAGGATCTGATAGAAGTGATTTTGCTGAAGTAACAGCAGTTAGTGGTTCTCCTTTAAATGGCAAGAAAATAATTCATATCATATGCAACCAAGATGGCGACGCTGAAGGCAGAACATGGTTTCTTACTGAAGAAGGAAAGGTTTACTACGCTGGTTACTTTAGAGACTATGGACAGCAAACAGGTGTGTATGACGCTAGTGGTTCTGGAGGCAATGGCATGCCTAGATTACTTACTAACTCCAGTACTTTATGGAATAGCCAAGACCAAAAAGTTATCTACATGTGTTCTTCCAATAATAGATACCCAACCTTATATTTGATAACAGATGGAGGTTCTACTGGTAAGAGTCAAAAGTTATACTCAACAGGATCTAACTATTATGGAGCAGCTGGTCATAACATATCGCCTAATAGCCACACTAATGACCCTGCACAGGGCAATGGCTGGTTTGGTGGAGAATTACAGTTCTCTGACTTCGGAGATTGGGAAGATGGTGGAGATAACAGCAGACCGAATGAAGCTATAGGTAATTGGGATAGTTTTCAAGATGGCGGTAGTAATGAAAAGAAAATGAAGATAGGAAAAATAATAGAAATTATTCCTAGAGCTATGCCAGAAAGTACATACAACTCTGTCGTCTTAATGGATGAATATGGTTCGTTGTTTATAGCAGGGTACTGGAATTGGAATCCAAGTAGAATGGCTGAAAATGATGCTCAAGATTATCTAAGATACCAAGATAGATGGGTTCCATATTTTATTCATTGGCCAGATCAACCAGCACAATGCTTAGAAGGTGGCTTCACTCATACTGGTTATAACAATGAAAATGGTTGGTTCTGGATAAGTAGACATGGAGATCACTATACTGGTGGAGAGAATAATTGGTATCAGCAAGGAGACTACAATGCCGGTGGACATGATTGCGGATTCACAAGTTTCGCTACACTAGATACAAACGGATAAAACTATGGATGTTATCAAACCTTTTTCAGAAACTAAATCGCTTTATACTAAATGGTATAAGCATGAATTAACAGGTAAAACTTTACCTAATGGCGTTGGCATGATGGAGAAAGTAGCTGACACAGCTAAAGACAAGCATTGGATAAAACTACTAGATCCATATAAGAATGACAGTTCAGAATTAAAGTATGCGATAGTTGTTGCTGAAGCAAACTTTGACCCTACTAATTGGGTTAACGATACAGTCACACTAACGGAAATGACTGCTGACGAACAGACAGCAGCCAAGAAGTTAGTTAACTGGGATGTTTAAAAGATATTAGAGCGGCCTAACTTTTCCTGTACTTGCGCTCTGTAGGCAGGATCTCTAGCATAACGAGGATCGTTCATTGCATCCTCTAGTTGTGCTGTGCTTTCATACTTATCTACTCCTCCTGATGAAGGACGACCTGATAGTAAAGTTGGCTCTTGTCCACTAGCCGCAACAAACCTAGCGTGTAATCCTGCGACTGTAAGCTTAACTTGCTCTATATTGTTTGAGCTTATGCCGGCGGAGTAAGCTTTTTTCTCTGCATCAGTTAAATTATTTTTCGCCCAATCCTGCATATTTGCAAAATTATCTTGTCCATAACTATCTCGTATAGCAAAGATTTCTTTCTCTGTTACAGCTGCTTGATCGCGCAAACCATTTAGATGTGCATCAACTAAAGACCTAGGAAATCCTGCTTGCTCTAACTCTTTGTAATGTGCATCTGTAATTTCTCCTTGCTCCTGCCAATAGTCATTCATAGAAACATAATCAACATTAGATTGTTCTAATAAATTACCTACTGCTTCGCCGTAGATTTCTTGAGCTGATCCAACAGGCTCTGGCTCTGATTGATTGCCTTGTGCTTTTAGTTCGTTGTAGGCTGCAAGTAAATCCTCTTGTGTCTCAAACTCTCCGCCAATTAAATTAGTTTCCGGAGCTGCATCTGAAGGTAGATTACCTTCCTCTTCTAGCTTGGCAGCTGCCTCTTCAAGATGAGCAAGCGTAGCTTCTTCTGGTGTTTGGCCTTCTTGTGCCGGCGCTGAGTCTTGTGAAATTGTTATTGGATCTGGCATAACTTATCCTTCTCCTGTTTGTGCTTTTACCATTTCTGGTGTGATGACAATTTCTCTTGGAGCTGTATCAGTTTGATGGGACTCCGCTTGCATCGAGGTTTGGAACTTGGAGGTTTGCTCCTTCTGTTGTGTCGGAGTTTCCTCCTTCTTGGAATTGAGGGCCATAGGGCGATCCTTGTTTTGTATAATTTTCAGCTACTTTAGCAGCAGCTGGACTTGTCATTAGTTTACTCATCATTTCCTGTTGCTGCATCCTTTCGCTACTTTGCGCTGCGCTTTCAGCTTCTTGTTGTAACTGTTCCGGAGTCTTAACTAAGTTAGTCGTATCTATAGAACTACTTGCAGCCAGCCTTCTTAACGCTTCTTCCATGTTTATATATTGTGTCATAACTTCTGGGCCAAGAGATCCACTTACTGCACTTATAAATTCTAATAATTTATTTCTATCATCCCCTCGGCCTATAGCTTCCATACCAGTAATAGGCTTAGGATGGATCAAGCTGCCTCCGTCTGGGCCTTGTGGAAATTCTGGAATCTTTCTAGTTTTCTGTAAAATAAATACCAGCCTTTTAACTAGAGGTAGTTGCAGTTCTTGTGTAAGTTGTGAGTATAGCCCACCAAGCGATGCCTCTAATTCCTGACTTGAATACCTTATCTCTTCAGCTGTAACTCTTTCCGCTGGTCTTTGTACTGCGCTGTTAAGCAGGAAAGCAAACGATAGTCTTTGTTCTATTCTGTCAATCGTATTGTTTGCTAACGATAGATCGTTTAACTTGCCTTGTGCCTGTAAAACTGTAACGTCTTGAGCTGATCCTTGTATGACACTACCGTTCTCAGCATTTACTAAAGTGCGTGGTCTTGTTGTTCCTGATGGAGAAACCATAAACAATATCTTAGACAGCATTGCGCTTGCTTCTAATATGCTTTGGTATAAAGCATCTAGCGCAGTTAAGTCGCCAAACCATTTCTCAATAAACGAACGACCATAATGTTCTCCCTCGATTTGTGACCATCTTAATGGAATAAAAGGAGAGCAATCAGCTGGCGACATTCCATAAGTGTTTGGTACTGGCTTGCCTTTTACTTCCTGATACCACATACATTTGTTATCTTTAAACTTTACGCATGTATATATCTTGCATGTCTTTTCAGTACTGGTATAGTCTCCTTTACCTTTAACTTCTTTTGGCAAAAAGTCCGGAGGTAAAACTGTTGGACTAACTTCTTCTTCTATTATTATTTCGCAAACATTACCCATTGGGTCGCGCTCGATAACGTAATTGTTTAAATGTATAACTCTTATGCCAGCAGGATTTACATACAGCAATACATTGCCGGCTACTATTAACTGCTCAAACGCTTCGTGCATAGCTGCCCTAAACGACATTGTTTCTAGCATGCTATGTACTTGTTGCTCTACCTTTACAAGTGCTGTATCTAATTCGGTCTTAGCTTCTGGCCCAGCTTCGGCAACTATCATTGACAGTCCATCTATTTCTAATTTAAAAAATCCAGTATTAATAGGAAATAAATTTATACCAAGTTTGTTTGCAATATTTAAAACGCCACGCGCACCCATGCTTTGATGTGGCTGCGGTAGCTTGCCTCGATCTCCGTGCGTTTCTTCTGGATAAAGAAAAGGTATTGTTACCTTAGCATTAGCCCTTGCTCTATCTCCATAAGGCGCTCTGGTAGATTTTTGCTGTTCATACTTTGAAGCCACAGTAACGCCTTTCTTTTGCTCCATGTCTTTTTTGTAGGAGCTATCCTGATCGACACTACTTGTTAGTGTGACTTCATTGTTATTGATGTTCATTTGTTATGGGATTTGTAGGCCAGATCCTTTCTTTAAATCAGTTCTTAATCTTCTGCGTCCGTAGCCTCTACGCTTTTCTGCTGCGCCCAAACCCAAGTCCCCACCTGGGATCTCAAGGGCTGCGGCTGGAGCTTTAGCAGTTGGAGAGGGTGGCGGAGCGGATGGTGCTTGAGCTATCTTCTTCTGTTCTTCTTGTCTAGCTAAGTTGTCAGCTCTTGTTTCTTCATACTGTCTTTTCTGCTCAGCCATTTGTTCTCTCTGAACTGCAAGCATTTCGTCAGTACGATCTCTTGGTCTTCGATTACCGCCGCACATAGCTAATCCTCGTTGATGTTGTTTTGCTCATTGTAAACGGATTCGAGCATTTTTACCACGCTTATTTGTCCGCAGTCATACCAAATTTGCCTGTCGCTATCATTAATTGATGGACATTTTTCGGGGTACATTTCCCTCAATCTTAGTACAAGTGCCTCATCTATCATGGGGAAAGGGTCGTCAATAGACATACTCAATGCTAATTTATAGTTATATTACTTTAATAATCATGGCTAGGAAAGGATTGTATTACAACATCAATAAAAGAAAGAAGGCTGGTACAAGTAGGAGCAAAAAGAATAGCACTATATCTGATAAAGCATATAAGAATATGCAAGCTGGCTTTCCTAAAAAGAAAAAGAACCCACTAGATATTGACTAAGGTTTCCATAATTTAATTTTACCTGTGCTTATATTGTAATCTTCCATCCTAAGTATTCTTGCTAACCGTGCGTTAGTAAGCGCTTCTTTATACGTTAGCTTTTCTTTTTTATATATTTCTAAAACTTTTTCCCACATAGCCGGCACGTCTTTTAAATCGCCAAGTAACTTATTTGCAGTTACCTTACCAACTCCAGCTATACCTTTATAGTTATCAGTCGTATCTCCGGTCAATGCCTGTACCATCCAGTTTCTATCCGCCTGTCTTCTTGTTATTAATTCAACATCATCCCCAGCTAAAAGCTTGCATGGAATCGTACGCATGTCTTTATCTATGCTAACTATTATTGGATCATCTAACGTCTTTGACGTAGCTAACACCCCAAGAACATCGTCAGCTTCTAAGCCCTGATACCTTTCAGTTCTATACCTGTTAGCCAGCTCATCCATAGTTCTTGTTAAGCAAAACGGCTTGCGTCTTGACTTCCTGTTTGCTTTGTACTCGACAAACATTTCATGCCTAAAGGTTGGGTAGGAACTAAAGGCAAGTATCACTTCTCCTTCGTCTTCTGTGATTGCTTTGTAATTAGCTATCGTTGTTTCAATAGCTCTCATAGCATCTTTAAACGATGAAGTCATAGTATGTATGTCATCGTCCCATTGTGTTTCTTCCTCTACTGCATAGCAGCATGTAAAGCAAAGTAAATCTCCATCAATTAGTAAAGTCATAATAAAAAATCTGATACGGTGGCGGATAGTCTGCCAGTTTTCTCGTTGTATTCGAGAGTGTCTGCCTTGCCAAGTGATCCATTGTGTCTGTTCTTTAGAACCTTCAGCAATAATTCGTTTGACTTGTCATCCGACTGCTGCGCTCTGATGCCGCAGATAACCAAGTCGCTTAACTGGGCTATGCTTGAGCTTCCTCTTAAGCTTTGTAAATTAATATCTCCGCCTTCTTCTGCCGGCTTGCCATCTGTTCTCCTGATGTGACTTACCATTACTAATCCAACGCCTGTCTTTTCAACCACTTGCCTAAGCTTGGTGCAGCACACATCTATCTGTTTCCTCTCATCCCCTTCCGATAATCCGCTGACCACTAAACTTAAATGGTCAAGGAATATAACGTCACACTCTTCGCCAGTAGCCATGTATGTTATTTGATCTATCAATCTGTCAGGATCAAGTGAGCCAAAATGCTGTAGCAATACAAAGTTATTGTCGCTAAATAAATAATCAAAAGCTTGACGTAATTCCTCTTCGCTTACTGCTTTCTCATCTATATGTAATGGTTTGTTTAGCGCAATAGATAATATTCCCTGCATGCTTCGCTTACTGCTTTCCTCCAAACCAATCCAACCTACCTTTAAATTATTAACAAGAAAATGATGTGCCATTTCACGACATAGCAGGGACTTGCCCACTCCTGTTCCGGCGCAAATAGTTGTAAGGGTTTGCTTGCGATAGCCTTGTACCATCTTGTTAAGTTCTGGAAAAGGATAGCTACATATTCTTGATGTATCTTCCTTAACTAAATCTTCCCATAAATCGTAGGCAGAAAATATATTGTCCGGTCTGACAGGCGTTGCTTTCCATAGCAATTCTTTAAGTAACTCCGACTCTCCTGCGATGAGCATTTCATTAGCATCCTTTCTTGGTAAATTAGCGATTGCTGCTTTACCAGTAGGTAAGATTTTTGCAACCTTTTGGGCAGCATCCAAGCCAGCTGGGTCTGAGTCAAAACAAATAACTATACGAACGAATTGTGATAGCCAAGTTAAGTTAGCTGATATATATTTATTAGCGCTTTGCGCTCCTGATGGCAAACTTACAACTGGAAAATAGCTACCAGTAGATGACCTTGTGGCTTGCGCTACGCTCATTGCATCTATCTCGCCCTCTGTAATTGTTACAAAAGCATTGCCTGTATTTTGCTGTCGCCATAATTCCTGACCCCATAGTTTTATGTCAGATAAATCTCCTATCCACGCAAACCTTTTATCTTTAAAACGTAAGTGCTGAGCTGATAAAATTCCTGCTTGGTTTTTATAACTGGCTACCTGACAGTCTGATCCATTATGCAATGCAACGCCGTAATTAAAAAACTTGCATGTCTCTTCTGTAATACCACGCTTAGGTAGTTCACAAGCAACTGGAATCTTAGGACTCCAAATCTTTTTCATTGGTTTAAATTCTTTTTTTGTTTTTTTCTTAGGCTGATATTGCCAGCCACAGCCGAAGCAATGCTTATGCCCATCGTCATAAACAGCTACGTTATCTTTGCTCCCACATTCCGGACATGGTTCTTTGCTTTTGTATTTACTTGGCATTTTCCCAATAAGCTATAAGCCTTTTAAGTTCTTTAATTCTTTTCTTAGCCTGTAAAATTTTTTCTTTAATGTTCATACCATTCTTTAGGAATAGTTTTATCGCACCAGAGGAAGCCATGACGCTCGGCCCATTGCCAATACGTCAGACTTCTTTTAGCTTTACTAAGTTTGTTCTTAGAGTTTTGAAAACAGAATCTTAAACTTAATGTGGGATGTTGCGCCTTGACTGCAAGATAGCGTTTTCTTTCTTCTTTAAGTAGTATTCCCTTGATCTCAACCACGCACTTGCTAAGGATGATGTCAGGAGTATAGCTACCGCTGATGATGTAATCATAGCTGACTGTTTCATAGGAGAAATTTACGTTATTTTTAATTAAATCTGCTGCTACTTTAGCTTCAAATTCTGATCTAAAACGTACTTCCCCCGTAGCTGTTTTCAATATTGGACGGATCGAGGTCGGGCGCTTCAGATGTTGCCGCTCTTTTTTCAACCGCGAAACCTGTAAGGTCTGCTTCTTTTTCATAAGGTACAAACTTAAAGAACATAATTTGCTGAGGTTGTATGGTCATGCCTACGCCGTGTATAGGATGACTATACCCACAGCACCTAAGTTTTACCTGTACTATGCTGCCTTCTCCTACGCCTTTGTACTCTTGTCTTTCAGCTCCAACAATAGGCTCTCCATATTTATT
>CEQW01022896.1_pt1 | contig 30545 bp, 40 predicted proteins | sample 530891 | NCBI WGS metagenome assembly CEQW01 (sample SAMEA2621066, study PRJEB7988) | marine metagenome | biome: marine biome (ENVO:00000447); feature: surface water layer (ENVO:00002042); material: "saline water (ENVO:00002010), including plankton (ENVO:xxxxxxxx)" | depth 5 m
AAAAACCAATGCAAGTGGTAAATTCAGGGCAATGAACTTTTTTGGAATGGGCCGAACAGCAGATGCTGTATGCGATGGCTTGGTTGCTGGTAGTGTAGCTATAAAGTTTTACAATCATGGGTACCAAGAATTTGGTTTAGCAGGTATAAACCCAACAACCAAAACAGGATTAGCAGCCTCCACCACATACACATTTGCACTGACTATATCAGGAGGATCTTCAGATGATGTAGCATTTACTACAGATAGTTCAGACACTACATTTGGCAATGTAATATCTAAAATACAAACAGCTATTGATGATAAATTTACAGCAGGAACTAATTTAAAAAATAAAAAAGCTACTATAAGTATAGTAAATGGTGATATAAGAATTACAGATAGTTCAAGGCTTTCAACAGGTGCAATACTGATGGCAGCACCATCAAGTGGCACAACACCATTTGGAGTTGGTATAATACCAGCAGTTGGTGTACTAGAAGCACCTGTAGCAGCCAAGTTACCTGATGATGTAGTTTATGATAATAATACCTACACCACATCTAAAAACACAGGAGCATTTATGGTTGATGATGGTAAGGGTGGGTTATCAGGAGCAGGTGGCAGTGGCAGAGTTTCTTATGAAACAGGAGAAATATCTTTTACAGGCCCTGCGAATGCAGAATTTGTAGTTAGTGTGAATGTTAAAGCAGCACATGCTGGTGGTGTAGAAAGTGCAGCAACCACTATTAATGCAATAGCAACTTTAGAAGCTAGAAGTTGCAATCAAAAAGTAGATACTGATATAAGAATTATAAGTTTAGGATAAATAAGGAGAAAAAACATGCCTAAAGGTAAAGGAACTTATGGAAGCAAAGTTGGTAGGCCTAAAAAAAAGGCTCTTAAGGCTAAAGCTAAACCAAAAAGAAAAATGAAACTAAAAAAGAAAAAATAGTAACAAGGGTAGAGTAGATTTTTGAAATAACAATATTGGGGTTGTTCTTTAAGTTTTTGCTCTACCCTATACTTTACATGAAAAAATTAAAACAGAGGTAAATAATGGCAGTTACTAGCTTTAAATATGCATCACAATCAGATTTAGCAAACTATTTTAATAGATTTGGTGACTTTGACAGTAAAATACAAATATTTCCAACACTAACATCAGGCAACCTGCATTTGTTTAGAGATAGTGGTTATGTAGATACTCTTTTTCTTAATGGTGAAGAACTAGCAGCAGCACAATCAACATCAGGAGCAGTTGATAGTAATGGTGAATGGTTTTATAATAGTGCAACTAACCAAGTAGAGTATTACAATAGTAACTATTCAGCCACTACAATTAATAACCAAATATTTGAAGCAGGAAAAGACTTTGCAACATTTATTGACCAACAGTTAGTAAATGCTAGTATGGAGTTAAACAATTTATTAGATGCTAGATACCCCACACCACTGCCTAAATACACACAAATAGATAACATGCAAACACAGGGTATTACTGCTGAGTATGATGCATTAATTATTAAGGCAACCTGTTATATATGTGCAAGTAATTTAATTAGAAGCAAAGATCCAATAAGCGAAGAAGCAGATTATTATTATAGCTTGGTAACTAATGCAGATGGCACAGGTATAACTGACAGGCTGAATAAAGGCGAATACAAACTGTCATTTGAAGTTGATAACAAAGACTCGCAAGGCTCTATAAGAGAAATAACTAAGGTAGGCACTATGTCTTTAGTAGAAACTGCTGGTGTTTATTATGGGCAACCTTATGATGTTCTCAGGATTACATGCACAACAGCAGGTGCATATGGTGTAGCTAAGTGCAAGGTAGAATATTATGGCAATGATAAGTTGTATGGGCAAGAAAGCACCAACAACATTGTTACTGGCAGTTTAGATGACTGGGGTGCATTAAGTGGATTGAGAGTAAGGTTTTCAGGCCCTGCAATGGTTGAAAATGACCAATGGGAAATACCTGTAGTTTCAGAATCAAGGAAAATAACCAATGCATCTACAGGCACTATACAATTAAGCAGAAAAGGTAAGAAAATTTAATGGCTGTAACTTACTCAAATAACTTTAATAATATTATAGACAAACTTATGGAAATTATAAAAGTCGAGGTGCCTGTTCCTGTTGTGAAAGCAACAACCAAAGATCCAATGCTTAAAGCAAACCAAAGTATTAGGATAATACCTAATGGCTCTACTTTAGTTACATATGCATCACACATGGAACAAAGAGAGTATAGCATGACAATACAATATATTTTTTTAGATAAAAGAGAAGATAGAAATTTTTTAGACCATGTAATGGCAAACACAAGTCAATTAGAAGCATTAATACATGACAACATAACAATGACATTAAGTGATACAAATTCTACAAGAGCATTTGATTTAAGAATGGATGAAATGGAGTTAGATGCAGATGTAGATGAAGAAGGTTATTTTGTAGTAGAATATAGTTTTAGTTGTCAGCATATTGGTAATCAAGCATAAACAGGAGAAATGTATGAAGATAAAAGCAAATGAAAAAATTAACAGACTAAATGTTAATACAGCACCTGTAACACAAAAACAAATGACTAAACTCAAAAGAGGTAATGTTGTTGAAGTTGATGATGATGCAGGTAAAAAACTAGTACAATGGGGTTTTGCAGAAGCAACAAGTGGATCTGTAAAAAAATCTAAAAGTAAGGAGAATAAATAATGGCAATTGATTATAATGTCAAGCATTCACAAGATGCACAAATAGGAATAAAATATGAAGGTGATGGTGCAGGTAAATTTGGAGCTGCTTTAGATGATAGTGGTGCAGATGCCACTGCATATAGAAGAATTCCAATGGCTACAGCACCTAAACCAACATTTAATTTTCAAAGAGAAAGCAGAATGTTATCAGGCAGAGGTAGCATTAAAGATGCAGGAGATACTTTGCTTATTACAAAAGGTGGCACAGTTACAGTTCCATTTGATTTTATAGCAACTCCTGAATTATTATTTCAACACTTAGTAATGGTTGGTCAAGAGTTTAATTCGCAAGGATCTGATGTATATGATGTAGAATTTGATGGTTCTTCAAATAAAACATCTATAGGCGATACATTAAGTTCAGGACTACCACATACTTGCAATCTTGCTTATATGCCCAGTGCAGCAGGAACAGCAGATGGTTTAAGAATAACAGGTGCTATGGTATCAGACCTGAATATTTCAGGTGACTATGGTAACAATTCAGGCTGTATTAATGTAAGTGGAAATTATTTTAGTGGATTTTCAAACATACAAGAAGGCAATGGCAGCCACACTAGAAGTGAAGTTGATTTCACAGGTACTTGGACAGACCCTGATGAAAATGTATTTATTCATATGGGTGACCTTAAAACTAAAACACTAGAAAATGAAGCAGGTAGTGCATTAGAAATGATAGTAAAAGGTTTTTCACTAAATATAGTAAATAATGTTAAAGCTATTGGTGGCGATGGTGCAGGTAACCCTGAAATGTACACAATGCCTCATTTTGATATAACTGGCAACTTGGTTGTTAAGCATGATGCGAACTTTGACCTAGCTACAGGTACTAATGTTCTATCATCTTATATTAACAAGAATACTATGGGATTAAAGCTATATTTTGGCGATAATACTGTAAATGCAAATGGTGAAATGAACATTGATGCTGAAATACAATTAACAGGTGATCCAACACTTGATAACAGTGATCAGGGTGTATTTTGGAATTTGCCTTTTGAATGTTTAAATGTTGCAGGTGGTAATGAAGCATTGAAAATTACAATGTTTAGTAGCACTGCTCCAGCATCGATGTAATTGTTTTATTTTTATTTAGTAATACTTATATTACAGTTTACTAAATGGAGATTAAATAATGGCTAATGTTAAAATAGAAGGTGAAAATGTTAAAGAGGTAACATTTGATGTTAAGGATTTAAACCTTGATGAAAGAATAGAATTAAACTCTATCATAACAGGCAAAGATAATGTAGGTAAATTAGAATTTGGCGATTTTGTTAAAATGATAAGACTAGCAACAACAATGTCAGATGATGAAATTAATAAATTTACAGACACAGAAATAATAAAGATTGCAAACACCTGTTATGAAGTTGTCAATAAAAAAAAATTGATGAAATAAATTTAATTCTAAATGTTTGGTTAGCTTGTAAAAGACCTAAAACCATAAACAGAAGATACTTTCCATACAAGGCCCTTAACCCTATGACAAATAAGTCTGTTGTGATAAAAAACAAAGAACAAATATATGGGATTTTGATGGAATGCTATGAAGAAGCAATTGACAAAGATTATGATGTAGGTGAAGCAATCTACAACCAACTTTTCTTTTTTGCAGATCCTGAAGAAGTATATAATCAAAAATGCCAAACACTAATAAAAAAGTATGTTTATTGCACAGACTTTAATTGTCCACCATACCCAAGTTTGCAGGAAACTCCTGCTAATTTTGTTGATGACTTTCTACTAATTAAAAACACTATAAAAAAAGCAAGTAAGGAATAATAATGGCAGGTGATTATAAACAAAAGATAACAGTAGTATTTAGTGGTGCTGACAAAGCAACAAAAGGTGCAAAGAAAGTTGAAATGTCAATGGGTAAACTTGGCAAGTCAATTATTGGTGCAGGTGCAGCATATTTTGGTGCTAGAGGCCTAATTGAGGGCATAAAACAATCTGTGCAACTTGCTGGGCAACAACAAGCACTTGAAAAAGCATTTGCTAATTTAGGTAAGGGTATAGGCATAACAAGTCAATCTATTGACAAATTTTCAAGAGCAGTAGATGGCACTGTTAGTGAAGTTGATTTGCTTAAGGTAGCCAACCAAGCAATGACACTTGGTGTTGTAGATTCAGAAGAAGGAATGGCTGAATTATTAGACACAGCACAAAGACTAGGTCAGTCATTAGGTGTAGATACACTTCATGCTGTTGATTCACTTGTAACTGGTATGGGTAGGCAGTCAATTATGATGCTTGATAACTTAGGTATTATTATAGATTCAGAAGCAGCATATGATACATATGCAGCAAGTATAGATAAAACAGCATCAGAATTAACAGACCAAGAGAAAAAAATAGCTTTTAATAATGCAGCTTTAGAGTCAGCAAAAGACAAAGTTGCAGTTTTAGGGGATGAACAACTAACATCAGCAGATGCAGTAGCACAATTTAATACAGCAATGACAAATGTTTCAACAATGTTTGGTGAAATGTTTATACCTGTTTTACAAGATGCTATGTCAATTATAACACCATTAATTGGTGAGTTTCAGGGATTCTTAGAAACATCAGGCTTTATACCTACAGAGCTAGATAAAATTAATACAGAAATGACTGGGCAAATAGTGAAAGTTAATATGTTATTTGCAGAGTTAAGAAAAACAAATACTGAAGAAGAAAGAAGAAAGGACATATATGTCCAGCTAAATAATATTTATCCTGAATTAAATTTAAATCTAAGTAAAGAAACTAGTAACAAAGAAGATCTTGCCATAGCACAGGAAAAACTAGTAACAGCTTTAAAAGATGAAAGAAATCTTAAATTAAATACTTCAGCAATGAAAGAAACTGAGGAACAACTTGCAAAAACTAGAGGGGAGTTTTCAGCAATTACTTCTAAATACTTTACAATGCTTGAAACAATGAGTGAAATACCTGAAGTGCAAAATGCAGTAAATAAAGCATTGAGAGATGCTAGAAGTACAGGCAGACAAGTTGTTGATGTTTATGATTTGTTGCCTAATGAACTAATGGAAATTACAGCAGCTTTAGATGCTAATAAGACTAGCTGGATGAATGGAACAGCAGCAACAAATATAGCAGTAGGTGCAATACAAGATGCAGGTGGCACAATAGGTATTTTAGCTACATTGCTAGATGCATCAACTGATAAGGTAGATGGTGCAAATGGTGCATTTGAAATGATGGCTGAGGCTTTTGAAGCTACTGTCAATGATATGTCAGGTGATGGTGAAACTCTTGCACAGCTATTTTTAACAATAACACAGCTTGAGCAAAGGCTCATAGCACAAAGAGAATCAAACAAAAGAATGACAGATTCTTTTAATGAAACATTGAAAAAAAATAATGACACAACTGATGAAAATAAAGAAAAAGTTGAAGATAATAACACTGCCTATACAGAATGGGTAAAAACTAAAGAGAAATTAGTTAGGCAATCTAAAGAAGAATCTGATTTTATGACACTTTTAAGTGTAGACAATAAAGAACTTTTTGATGCAATACAAGCACTAAACAACCAAACTGATGATACTACAGATACTTATGAGAGTTACAGAAAAAAGACCAAAGAATTAATGGAAGAAAAAACTAAAGAGGCTGGTTGGCTAGAAGATTTCTTACAAGAGTTTCCACAATACAGAGATGAATTAGATAAAAGTGTTACTGCAATTGATAATGTTATAGACACACAGGCTGAGTTTAATGAAGCACAACAGGAAAATTTGGATAAAATGCAATTAGAGCAAGACTTTATTGATGCTTATGTAAAAGAGTTTGGCCAAGAAAAAGCTGACATGCTTGGTTTGGTAACTTCTGAGCAAATAGCTGAAAATGATGCTAAAGAAAAGAAACTTAAACAAGATAGGGAAAATGAGGCCAATTTAAGAAAAGAAATAAAATTATTACAAACTAAAAGGGATATGACAAAGTCAGTTGGAACAGCAGTTATAGACCTTATAGGTATAAATGAGAAAAATGCTAAACATGTAGCAAACTTACAAGCATTGCAGTCAGTTGTTGATGCTTTCTTTGCAGCACAAGTTGCATTTAAACAGGCAGCTTCTAACCCAACTACAATCCTGAATCCACTTTACCCAAAAATTGTTTATGGCATGACACTAGGTACTGGACTGGCACAGGCAGCAGCAGTGAGAGCACAGGCAGCAGCAGAGGGTATGGATGAACTGGTAACAGAGCCAACTTTGATTTTAGCAGGTGAGGAAGGGCCAGAGTATGTTGATATTGAGCCTACATTGAATGAGGGTGAGGGTAGAAACAAAGGTGTGAATATTACATTTTCAGGCAATGTTTTAAGTCAGGATTTTATTGAAGATGAGGCATTACCACTTATTAGAGATGCATTAAGAAAAGGTGGAGATATAGGACTAAGCTAATGTTAGATTTGCCAAAAAAATTTGAAAGGGATATACAAGGTGCAGTAAATTATTTAATACCACTTGTCATAATAGATAACAAACTAAGACTTTCTACAACTGCAATTAAATTTGATAATAAAAACTATGACCCTTTATTAAATTCTTTAGGCAACATAAAGCAATCAGTTGATGTGCAAAGCAATAAATTTCAAATATCATCTGTAACATTTAAATTGCACAACATAGATTACAATGATGTGAGAGTTATAGATACATTATTTACACAAGAAATAGTAAATAAACCTGTCAAAATATATATTAAAAGTCAAAGTGCTGAAACATTAAGTGAGTGTTTGTTGCTATACACTGGATACATAAAAGGTATTAGGGAGTCTAAGGATGTAATTTCAATAGCTGTAGAAGATAAAAGTGAGCAAACATTAGCTAAAGAAGTACCAGATCATTTTACTGAAAGGTCATTTTTACCAACTAAACATCAAGACAAAATAATACCTATTGTATATGGTTACAAAGACAAAGCACCATTAGTATTTGATTCTAAGGTAGCAGATGTTGGTTCAGGTGAAATGGAGGCAAGAGCAGACTACCATTATATTAAATCTACTTATGTGCCACATATTTTTAATAATGGTGTTTATGTGAGAGTAAGGTCAAATGCAACACAACTATTTGGCCAAAGAGAAGGTACTGTATATGCTAATATGTCACAACAGCAATACACAAATGACACACAGAATAAAGTTATATTGTTTGACAGAGAGTTAAAGCAAGAAGGTGGCTTTAGCATTGAGGGTGTAGCTGTAGATGGTTATGAAGGAAGTCCACCAGCATTTAATATAATTGAGGTGGAAGGTAGGGAGTATGCTGAGTTTATGGGTGGATCAAATAAATTAGATTATGAAGATGATGGCAGTTTAGATTATGGCATAGGTGTAAGTTTTACTAGGATTGACTCTTTTAATTCATCAAACTGGAATCAGTTAGCAGGTTGGTGGAGCGAAGGCAATGTTAAAACTATAGTAGATAGCGAAGGTATAAGAGTGTTTCCATTAACATTTGGCACAGACACAGACCCATACCCTACAGAGTTAGTCAATAACTGGTTTTTTGGAATGTCAAGAAATATTTATTTAGGATGGGCAAGATTATATGGACAAAACATGCTTTCATTTGGTGGTGGTGGTTTTGTAAAAAGTGGTGATATTTTAAAAGATCTAACAACTAGTGATGGCGATAAACAGGATTTTGAATATTATGTTAAATTAGAAATGGGCAGTGCAGAGTGTGGTGTATTAACTTATGAAGGTGATAGAAGTTTGCCTGTATGGTGGGTGCAACATACTAAAGGTGCAGAACAATTTTGGAATGTGAAAGCTGATGCACTTGAGCAGTATGGTGATGGACAAAACACAAGTTCTATACCACAAGGGCAAGAAATGGTAGTTACAACAGGCTTTAAGGTTGCAGACTTTTCAGGTGTTAAAAACTTAGAAAGCAATAATCAATTTGTGCTTGGCGACAGGTATTGGGATGAACAAACAGAAACTTTTAAATTAGATACCACTATAGGTGGGGAAGCAGCATACTTTGATTTTAGAAACATGAAATGGGTAAGGAGAGCAGTAGTTAAAGACTTCCAAGACCAAGAATTATTTGCACAAGTAGAAGGCAGGGTGGATAATATAAATTTAAGGTATACAAGCACTCAGGACATTTTAAATACAGAACAAATGAGGGCATATGACAATATAGGCCAGAGGCAACAAGTAAATGTAGTTGCAACACAAAGTATGGCTCAACCTAAAAGAAGGCCTGTAAAACAGCAAAAAACAGCTATTAAGGGTAAAACCAAAACTAAAGCTAAACCAAAAACAAAAATACCAAAAGGAAAAGGCTATTAATGGCTAATTATAATAGACAAAATAGGCCTAATGTATCTAATGCATGGTGTTATTTATGTGATCACAACTTTCCATATGGGCCTGTAAATTATTTTGACCCTAGATATGATGTTTATATTAGTTATTCATTTAAAGAAGGGCAAAGGCCACAATCAATAGAAGATAATCAAGCAATGTTAGCACTTTTAGATGACAGTCAGTCTACAGTAGGTACAAGCAGTTCACTTATAATTACACCAGCACACATTATGTATGGCACAGGAGCCACTAATTGCAATACTGATAATGGAAGTGATGATTGGGGTAAATTAACAGAGGAAGACTATGGCCCTAACAATGATATTAATGGTGATGGCAATTTTGGTGGACAAGCAGACTTTGGACACATTGTAAATTCTAGTACAGATTATTTAGAAATAGAAACAGGAGCAGGTTTTGGAGCCAATAACTTTTTATCAAATTTTGGGTTGCCATATTTCATGTCTTTCACAAATGCATCACAACAAGGTGTTGGCAATATTATTACACCACAAAATGAAATATATATACCTCCTGCATGGGTTGTAGATGTAATATTGGATAGTGATGACCAGTGGGTAAAATCTATAATAGTAAGAATACCAAATGCACACTGGGCAAATTTATTTAGAGAAGAAGGTGCCTATGGAAATTTAATGTTATCAGCTTACATTGGACAAGGGCCAGTTGATACAGATTTAGGAACTGTAGATGTTAATTATTTAATAGATAAAATTACAGGTAGAATGGGGTATGGCAATTCAGAATACCCAGCTAATATCCCATTTGGTGTACCTTCTGCCTATGAAATACCTTATGATACTTTAGTTGGGCAAAGAGTTTCTTTAGGGTTTAAAATGAGATTTGGCAAGTTTGATGACCAAGCACAAGAATTAGCTGATTACAACCATTACTACACTGCATTAGTAGATCCAAGTGCAGATCCTGAAAATATAGCATTAAAAAATAATATTTTATTTGGAACAGGCTCAATTCCTAATTATCAGGTAACTATGGGCAGTTTTGAATTACCTAGAGAGGTACCAATAAATGAAAATGTAATAGGTAGTTTCAATTTAAACTTTCAGGATTTCGAAGGTGTTGCAAGAGTACTTGTAGTGGACAATCAGCATGTAGACTCTGAAGGTATTATTAATCAGCTAGATAATGACATGAGGTCAATATATGATCAGTTAGAGGTAATAGGTTTTAATTACATAGATGACGCTGCCAACTATGGTATTGTTGAATTTGATTATGAAACTGACAGCTTAGGTGTCAGGTTTGATGTGCATCCTGTGGATTTATTTCACACATTCTATTTTACATACACAGGTGTTGCTAGTGGTGCAGATTCATTTTCAGTATATGTGCAATTAATAAGTTCAAATCATGGCAATGATAGTTGGAATGATTATTTCAATGAAATACCACCTGCATTTAAATGGTTTAGAGTGCATAACACTAACATAGATGTAGTTGCTGAAAGTGATGAAGATGATGACAGTGATATGGTAATAGACCCTAGTGAAGATGATTTTGACATAGTAGATGATGATGAGGTAATAATACCACCTGAAACAGAAGATGATTATGAGCCAGACCCAAACCAAACTCTTATATTAAATCCTGTCGATATATGTTTCCATTTTTTAGAACAGGAATTAAAATATGCAGATGGCATAGATGCAGAAGCAATTATAGAGGCTAGGGATAACCATTTAAATTGGAGATTTGATTTTGTAATAAATGAAAGAGATACAGGCAAGAACCACATTCAGGATTTAGTTTCAAATATGAAGTCGTCACCAACATTTAATAACAATAAACTATCATGGTTTAATATAAAAACAACTTACACTGGTGATGAGCCCAAAATAACTATTACATCAAAAGATATTATTAGTTATGAATATAGCAGAACAGATGCAAGTGATGTAAAGACAAGCATTGAAGTTAAGTATAACTATGACATTGGATTAGATTCTTATTTATCTACAACAGGTGATTTAAAAGTTAATGATGCAGGTGGTGGTATATTTGAAGGTGTTTACCATATTACAAGACCTTATGCAGATATGCCCAATTATGACATGGTAAACCCTGAGGATAAAATAAATTATTATGGTGTAAAAACTGAAAATGGCTCAAAGATAATACATGAAGATACACATGAAATTATTGAAACTAAATACATTACAGATCCTTACACAGCATCAGAGTTTGCAAAGTTTCAATTAACCAGCAGATGTAATGTTCACAATAAAATTACCTTAACATTACCTTTAAAATATTATTATTTAGAAGTTGGTGATTTAGTTGATTTTGATGCTATGATAAAGGGTAGAAAGTTATTTGGTGAAAAATATGTACTTGATAAACCTGATGAAATGCCTATTAGATGTGGACAATTTATACTACCATTATTTATAATTACAGATGTTAAAAAAACTTTAAAAAATGTAACTATTGAATTATATCAGTTGCATCACTTAGATTATGAAACTGCACCTGTTTACAATGGTTTTGAATATCAATTAATTACCCCTACAGGGTTTCTTCCTGATGTTCCTGATTTTCCAGATCTTACACCAGCAGGTACTGGTGATTTAAATGGTGATGGGTCGATAGATGTGTTAGATGTTGTATTGGTAATGAATTTAATACTTGATGGTGAATACAATGAGGCAGGTGACTTAAATGGCGATGGCCAATTAGATGTGCTAGATATAGTTATGATTGTAAATGTTATAATAGGATAATATGTATAGAACTGAAAAAATAAATGCAAAATACACTGATAAAATAGACAGCAAGAACAGGCCTATAGCAACTGAAGCTAAAATTGAGTATGGTGATGGAGAGGTGTTTTTAAAAACTAATGGCGAAATAGCAGCCATAGATATAAAATATGAAGGTGCCTTTAAAGGTGTAAATACATTAGGTGACGGCTGGTTATACAAATGCAACAATAACAGAATTATTATAGCTAGTTTAGCACAGGCACCATTCAAAGAAAGGATCTTTAATTATATTGGTAATATTAAAATTAAAAATGCAGAGTTTGCGACATGGGATGGTAAAAAATTTAGGGTACAAATACAATCAAAAGAACAAACAACTTGGGCAAATAGTTATGCAACTTGGAACAGCGATACAAGAAAACCTGAGGAAGTTTTTAAAGACAAAACAATACACAAAGAAATAACTAAAAGCAGAATTTAGGAGAATTATGGCGAGAAGAAAAATAGGCAAACCAAGATTTTATGCTGATTTACCCTCATATTTGAAAGTAAAAGGCTATTTCACAGGCACTAATATAGACAATGTAGTCGACTTAACACTAAACCCCACTGAAGAAAATAGCGAAAAATTATGGCAATTTGACCCTAGTCTTACAAAAACATTTAAACTGGATGCATCTGAAAGTAGTGCAAGTTTTGATTTTCACTTTGATAAAAAAGATAATTTAGATGTATTTAATAAACAACTGCATGAATTAATAACAAATCCTGCAACATATTCAAATAAAACAGGATTGTATGGTGGTGTGCTTGGTCATACATTTTGCAGTAAAGAAGCACAAGATGAATTCCAAAATTTATTAACATACCATATAGCAATATTAGGTAATCCAACTAATGATGTACAAGACCAACAAACAGAGGATGCAATAGCATTTGCTGATGAAATAAGCAACATACAAAACTTTACAACACAAACACCAACTTACAATGGTTATTCTTTGTGGAATATTAATGGCATAAGGTTATCATCATTTGATGAAGGTACACAGGCCACTGGTATAGCCTTAAAAGTTTATACAGCAACTAATGCAACATTTGACACAGACACATCTATAGATATAGGTGCAATTACTTATGGAAGATGGTTTGAGCCTGAACATGCATTTGAATTGAAAGCCTCAGTTAAAAATGACTATGAGGGTTTTAAAACTAAAAATACTATAGGTGGCAATACATTAATTAATATAGATCATTTAGGTGTACCAAACTGGGGTAACTTACCTGCATGGACTCTAGAAAAGCAAATTGGCCATGACTATAACATAGGTGGTCATACAGGCAGAAGAACTTGGAGTGTGGGTTTAAACTTTATGTCAGATGATGAGCTATTGAGTGACCCAAATAACAGTAACCAGTTTTTTATTTATGACGAAGATGCTAACTCATACAAATTTGATGATAGCATGAGTTCTTTTTTTGGTTTGACAATGGGTGGCAGGATTCCTTTTCTCTTTTGTCCTGATACTGATGCAGACAATAAAGAATTTGCAAAATGCATTATCACAAAACCTCCTACCTACAAACAGGTCGCTAATAACCTGTTTTCAACTAACTTCACAATAGCTGAAGTTTTTTAGGCAATAATACATACTCGACAATACAGCAACAAACAAGGCTCTTAATTGAGCCTTTTTTGTATATATTATATATTTATTATAATTATTCCTCCTCTATAAATAAAAATAAATTATAAAAATGTTTGGAAAAGTTATATAAACTATATTAACTTGTTGTTAAGGTTAAAGGTTAAAAAATAATAGGAGATTAAAAATGAAAGCAGAAATAAAATTCAATAAAATAGAAAATAATGGTGATAGTAGAGGTGTAAGATGGGCAAACCTAGAAGTTACTCTCACAGATGATAAAAGTGGAACTAACAGGTGGGCAACCATTACTGTTCATTGTAATGGATTATGGTTAAAATTAGCATCTTGCCATACATTCAAAAATCTTCAATGGATAATGAAGGCCTTAGAAACAGAAAAAAATGGGGTTACTATTGAAAAACATATCAGAGATAGGGCAAATGAAATATGCAAATGTCATGATATGATTCAAAAGAAATCTGTAATATAAATAAATAAGGAAAACTTGTATGGCTCACACAAGGCTTTTGACTAGGAAAACTTGCAGGGGTGGAAAAGCAAAAGTGAGCCAAAAATTTAGAAACAAAAGGAGAAGTGGAATGTCAGAAGCTATGTTTGATTTGTTATACATAATGAGAGAAGTTTGTTATATAATTTTAATTATAATGCTATGGTTTGTTAGTGTTAAATACTTAAGGAGTGATAAATGAATTATTACACAAAAAGAGATATTAAGGATGCAGTTTGGTTTGTTTTAATGATAATAATGTTCTACCTAAACATGGTTGTTTGGGCAGTTTAAGGAGGTTAAATGGCTGATTTTTTAATAAAAGTAGATGAGCATACACCTATGTTGTTTAAGGCTTTAATAAAGTATTCTCCATACAGGCAGAATTACTTTGCAAAAGAACTTAATATAATGCCTAGCAATTTGTCGTCATATTTAAATGGCAAAAAGGTTATGCCACATAAGATCAGGGATGGTTTATTAAATTTGTTAGGGTTCAATAAAGATATACCCTACATAATGATAACACAAGATTACAATAAAATAATAAGGAGCAAATGATATGTCTGTAAAAATACATGGTAAAGAATATAAAATGGTAGTTGAAAGAGTAGATGAGTTTCACAATGACCACAAAGAAAACAGATCTATAAATACATCAATAATTAGGTTTGAAGATGATACTGTTATAGTTAAGGCAACAGTTAGAATTGGTGATGATGAATTTACTGGTCATGCATATGAAGAAGTAGGCTCATCGCAAATAAACCAAACTTCTGCATTAGAGAATTGCGAGACGTCTGCAATAGGTCGAGCATTGGCAAGTGCTGGATATGCTGGTACTGAGTTTGCAAGTGCAGATGAAGTTGCAAGTGCTATAAGTAAACAGGATAGTGGTTACAAAATGAAAACACCACAAACTAAATACTCAAAGCAAAGCAAAACAGATTTTACAAATGATGCTTGGAGAGATGATTTGGTTGGTTATAAAAAACAGGAAAAAAAGCACCTTACATGGAGAACATTGCCAGAGGCTGATTTGCTTTGGATAATTGAGGAAGGGCCAAACTCATGGAATGAAAAAGCAGTTGCAGAACATGGTGCGAGGCAAAGTGTTAGTGCAGCTATAAATGATGATGTAAAAGATGATGTAGATATAAAAACAGATAAGGTTAGTGCAAAGGAAATGGATGACATATTTGGAACAAAAAATGCAAAATAACCTTCATAAAAGGATAAAGTTTGGGGAGATTGGAGAGCATAAATTTGAAGATTTTTGCAAAAGAAATGATATATGGTGCCAAAGGTTTGGTATAACTACTAGAGATTCTTATGCAATACCAAAGCAAATGTTCTACAAGATCCCTAAGCTAATAAAATCTGCTCCTGATTTTTTAATGGTCAATAAAAAGTTTCATTTTGTTGAGTGTAAAATGGCTGACAAAAATAGTGGTATGCATGTTAAAATAAAACAACATGACATGAAACATTACCAAACATGGGCCAATGTTGGTGATCTTTTATTTTATATTTACAACTTTAAATACAATGAAGCATATTTAGTTGAGTTTTATTACATAGCAGAGTTTATAAATAATAAAGATTATAAGCAGGGCATGTATAATGAAAATGGAAGATATTATTATGAGGTGCTAATGGATGATATAAGAGCATATGGGAGGCAACTATGAATTGTAATATTTGCGATTCTGAAATAGAGTCAAATAATGGTGATGTAGTAGGTTATTTTGGTATAACTGAAGTTAGTTTTTGTATTTGGTGTTATAGTTCTATAACTGATATGGTTATACAAATACAAGGCTTTGACAATATAGATATATTAAAAGAAAAAATAAAAGAGTTAGAAAATGAGTAAAATATTAATTGAAAAATACAATGATGTTCATGTCCTGAGAGATGATATTTTGGCTGGTGGCACTAAATCTGTGCTAATGCCACACATTATTAAAGATATGCAAGAGTATGTATATTGCAGTCCAGTGTATGGAGGTTTTCAAATAGCTTTAGCTGATTACTGTAGAAAATACCAAAAAAAGGCAACAATATTTTGTGCTGCAAGAAAAAACAAACACAGAAACACTTTAGAATGCATTGCACTAGGTGCTAATGTAATTGAGGTGCCATATGGCTACATGAGTGTTTTAGAAAGCAGAGCAAGGCAATATTGTAGCGAAAACAATGCAAAGAAAATAGTGTTTGGTGCAAACTCTGAAGAAAACATTAATATTTTATCTAAAAGGGTTACAAAGGTAATAGAAACATTAGGTGGTGAGCCTCAGGAGATTTGGTGTGCTATTGGCAGTGGTACACTTGCTAAAAGTATATTGAGGGCCACAAGCAGCAGTATTGTTAATGGTGTGCAGGTGGGTAAGGTGTATACAGAAACACATAAAAGGTTAAATGTTTATAAATACCCAAAAGGGTTTGATAAGGTTTCCAGTTATGTATCACCCTTTCCATCTATGCCAAATTATGATTTAAAAGCATATGAGTTTTGTGTTAAATATAAACAAGGTGAAAATGTTCTATTTTGGAATGTTTTATAAGGAGATTAAAATGACAAATGTAGACTTATTTGGTAATGAGGTAGTGGAAAAAGGTAGTTTAAAAGATAGTTATATAGTACCACCATTTTCTATTTTGGACACAGTACAGGGCGACTGGTTTAACAGGAAGCGAAAATGGACAACACTTGGCATACAAAGTGAATTAGGCAGAGATGCTGAGTGTGTACCAAGCAGATTTGGCAACAGTGATGAAGAATATTTTAAAAAGTATGGCAGAAAACCTATGAGTGGTACATCAATATTTGACCCTGTGCTTTGTGAGATTATGTATAGCTGGTTTGTAAAAGAGGGTGGCAGCATTTTAGATCCCTTTGCTGGTGGCAGTGTAAGGGGTATTGTGGCTAATTATTTAGGTTATAACTATACAGGTGTTGAATTAAGGCAAGAACAGGTAGATGCAAACATGCAGCAAGGTATTGATATATTAAACCTTGAAAGTCCTGAGTGGATATGTGGCGACAGCAATCAAGTTTTAGATAAAATGGATAGGCAGTTTGATTTTGTGTTTAGTTGCCCTCCCTACTATGATTTAGAGGTGTACTGTGATGACCCTAATGATTTGAGCAATATGTCTTATAATGAGTTTAATGAGGTTTATGAGTCAATTATATATAAATCTTGTAAGTTATTAAGAAACAATAGCTTTGCCTGTTTTGTTGTGGGTAATTGTAGGGATAAAAATGGTTATTTAATGGATCTTGTAGGCAATACTATTAGAGCATTTGAAAAATCAGGACTAAGATTTTACAATGACATAGTTTTAAAAAATGCTTATGGCACTGCGATGCTTAGAGCGTCAAATACAATGACATATAAAAAAGTTGTTAAAGTGCATCAAAATGTGTTAGTTTTTTGTAAAGGTAATCCTAAAAGTTTTATAGGTTAAGGCTAAAGGTAAAAGGAGATTAAAAATGGCAAAGAGGTATTTAGAGAGCCAGTTGTGGGATAAAAGCTGGTTTAGAAAATTACACCCTAAATTAAAATTGTTTTATTATTACATGATTAGCAAATGTAACCATGCAGGAGTATGGTCTGATGTTGATTTAGAACTTGCAGAGTTTCAAATAGGTATGACTATTGATGAAAAAGAAATACTAAAAGAACTAAAAGACCATATACATGTTATAAAGGCCAATGTGTGGTATATACACAAATTTGTTAAATTCCAGTATGGAGAGTTAAATCCTAATGTAAGAGCTCATGCTAGTGTTATTAAAATATTAAAGGAAAACAAATTAAAGGTTAGTAAAGGGTTAGTTAAGGGTTTACCACACCTTAAAGACAAAGATCAATATAAATATAAAGATAAGGTTAAGAATAAAGAAAAGGAGAATAATGTGGAGTTTGATGAGATACTAGACATAAAACAGGATGAAAATAAGTTTGAAATTAGAAGGATTAAGTTTATAAATGAGCTTAATAAAGAGTTTCATAAAAAATATACAAAAGAGCTTAGAAAAGCATTTTTTGAATACTGGACAGAGCCAAACAAGAGTAAAACCAAAATGAGGTTTGAGCTAGAAAAAACATGGGATACTGGCAGAAGATTGGCTAGGTGGGCAAATAACTCTTTTAATAAACAACAAGATATTAGAAGTTATGATAGTGACGTTGAACTGAAAAAGACTGAAAAATTAAAAGAACAAATGGAACAGGTAGCTAAAGATGCAGCAAATCCTGAAGAAGTTAAGAAAATTTTAGGAGTATAAGTATGAGGGGAGCAACCTTAACCTATCTCAAATCCCTACACTCTCAAAGGGTTTGATCTCCATGCTCCCCTCTGCAAAAATTAAATGCAATAAATGTAAAACTCTAAAAGATAGGAGTGAGTTTTATAAAATATTTTCAGGGTACATGCAAAAGAACTGTAAGTCCTGTGTGGCAAAAATTAATAAGGAGAAACAGATTGAGCTCAAAAGAAGAAAAAATACATACAAAATCTTCTAGCAACTGGGAAACTATAGAAATAAAAGACAGGGTATATAGTAGAAATAAAATAGATAGAATGCATTGGTCTGCAAAAAGGAAACTAAAAAAACAATATCAATTACTAATCAGGAACCAAATAAGGTTAAGTGGTTACAAACCTGCTGAAACAAAATACAAGCTAAGTATTAACTGTTATGTTCCAAGATTAATGGATATTGATAACTTATGGGGTGGCCTAAAACAATTTATTGATGCACTTACAACTGAAAAGTTTATTTATGATGATAGCAATAAATGGTTAGAAATAAAGCAGATAAAACAATTTAAAAACAAAGAACCAAAAATTTTAGTAGAAAGAAAGGCTGTACTATAGTTAAAATAAACCAATGACACAAGCAAAAAAAAATAAAACACAAACTGCACAAATTGCACAAAAAACAGATAAAAAGAAAAAAGACTTTCTAAAAGCATTAAGAAATAATTTAGGTCATATAACTAATGCATGTGTGGCTGCTAACATTAGCAGAAGAACATATTATGAGTGGATAGAAAAAGATGATGACTTTAGAGAAGATGTAAGTCATGTGCAGGAGTCTTTGCTAGATCTTGCAGAAAGTAAATTGCTAGAAAACATAGAAAGCAATGAAAATGTGGCTATTATATTTTATTTAAAAACTAAAGGCAAAAAAAGAGGTTATATAGAAAAGCAGGAGGTTGATATAAATAAACCTTTTGAGGAAGTATCTTTTGATGAACTCTAACACCTTAAGGCTACATAAATCAGATTATTTTCCACACCAGTGGGAGTTTTTAAAAAGTGGCATGATTGGTAAAAACAAAGACAAGTCAGTCACAGGATTTATTGGTGGAATGGGTTCAGGGAAAACACACTCATTTATAGCAAAAACAGCACTAAATCATTTCTTTAGAAAAAACAAAGATGGTATTAGCAATGGATGGATCATTTATCCAACCTATGCACTAGCAGAGGAAGTGTTTGTGCCTAAGTTTTTAGAGATATTAGAAAAGAAAAACATAGCATATGATTATAATATTTCAAAACATACTATTAAAAGTGTGTATGGTAATATAAGAATCTTCCAAATGGTAAAACCACAATCAATAATTGGAGTGAGCCTCAGCTACTGTGGATTTGATGAATTTGATGTCAGTAGTTATAAGTATTGTGAAACAGCATTTAATAAAGCTATTGGTAGAATGAGGGATTGCGAAAATCCTGAAATATATATTACATCAACTCCTGAGGGTTTTAAGTTTAGTTGGGAGTTATTTGAGGGTGACAGAAAAGATGATAGCAAGTTTTATGTTAAGGGCAGAACAAAAGATAACTTTTATTTACCACAAACATATATTAAATTACTGGAACAAAATTATGACAGTAAACTATTAAAGGCATACTCTGAAGGTGAATGGGTTAATATACAGCAAGGACAAACCTACTATCAATTCGACAGAGATACCAACATTCAAAAGGTACAATACAACAGATCCTTGCCTGTTAGAATGGGAATTGATTGGAATGTTTCGCCTGAATGTGCTGTCTTATGGCAATACTACAAAGAACAACCCCAAATAAGAGTTTTTGACTGTGTATCATTAACACATGCAGGTGCAGGTGATTTACTTACAGAAAGAATGGTAAAAACAGTTAAAAATAAGTACCCAAATAATGAATATATTGCATATCCTGATGCAACAGGACATAGCAGGGGAACATCAGCCATGTATTCAGATATTGACCTCTTGATTCAAGGTGGGTTTAAAGTTAAGGCTTTAAAGAAAAACCCACTGGTCATTGATAGGGTAAATGCAGTTAATAAGGCATTAGATGGTAATTTAGTTATAGACCCTAACTGCAAAGAGCTTATTAATGACCTTGAAAAAACTTCTAATAAAGAAGGTACAAGAGAAATAGACAAAACTAACAACAGTCTTACACATATGTCTGATGCATTAGGTTATGCAGTTCATTGGGAACTACCAATAATGAAACCAACATTGGGGAGTATTAAAAGATGATACCAAACACAAGCGAATTATTAGTATTAAATGCTAAGTATGATGCTAGGCAACAAGTAAAAAATGAGTGGAAAAGACAAAGGCTAGATGCATTAGAGTATTATATGGGCAGGAGTTTGCCCTACACAATGAGTTATTTTGATGAGTCCTTATTTGAAAAAGTGCCACCATCAAACATTAATGTAACAAAAAGAATTATTGACAGGGTATCATTAGTATATATGAAGCCACCAAAAAGGATATACACAAAAGAAGAAACCCCACTGCTGTTTCACCAAAAAGATTTTAAACTGCAAAGGCTAGAAAGAATGACAAACTTGCTTGATGCAGTTTTATTAAAACCCTGCATTAGGTACAACCATAACAATGAGGCTAGAATAGAATATGATATAATATGGGACTATGAACCTATGTTTGGCGATGATCCTCTTACACCTACAGCTTTTACATACCCAATTGCAGTGAAAGATACTGTTATAGATAATACACCAGAAATGCATGTTTACTGGGACAAAGATAACACATTTACATTTGACAACAATGGTAAGATTTATACAAATCCTGACAACCCTGATATGTTAAACCCATATGGGGTCTTACCATTTGTTGAGTGCTACAGGGAGGGTAAACCTGAGTCAAGTTATTTGGACACAAATGCTTCAAGCGATTTAATTCAAACTAATACACTTATAAATGTAGCTGAAACTAACAAGGCAGCCAATATTATGTTTCAGTCCTTTGGTTATATATACATTAATGGTAGCCAGTTAGAAAAAGATGAACTAGATATAGGGCCTGATAAAATTAGTTTTCTAGGCATAGATGGTACTATGAATTTAGTATCGCCACCTGACACAGTTGAAACTATAACAAATGCAATTACAACATCTTATAAAATGTTGGCACAAAACTACCACATAGATGTGAGCTTTGTTGAAGGCACAACAGCACAATCAGGTGTTGCAATTAAACTCAGAAACCAAGAGCTCACTGATGAAAGAGTTAGCGATGTTGTAAGGTGGCAGGATTTCGAGCAACAACTGTTTGAATTGGAAAGAAGGATGATAGCTGTAGATTTAGGCCAAGATGCAGGTGAGCTAGATAGTATTGATTATCAGGAAAATGTTGAAATATTATCTGACAAAGAGCAAAGAGAAAAATGGGACTGGGAATTAGCTAATGGCCTTATAGACAGGGTAGATATATTAATGCAAAGAGATCCTGACAGGTTTCCTGATAGGGACACTGCTGAGGATTATTTGTTTGAAAGAAGCACAGATGTTATAGAAGATGATGATGAAGATGATGAAGATAATAATAACAATTCATTGTTATCACAATTAACTAAACCTGTATAGGAGGGTATATGCCTAAGAAAGTAAGTTGGCTCTATGGTGGTAAAAGATATTATGGTACACTTATAAGAGAAACTAAAACACATAAATTTGCAAGAACTGCTAGTGGTAAAACTAAAAAGATAAAAAAGTAATGGCTGAATATCAAGGAAGAAAAGTTACACTAGACAAACCTAGAAGAATACAGAAAGGTGACACTGGATATGGTAAAAGCAAGTTTGAGGTATTTGTCAAGGATGGTGAAAGAGTTAAGAGAGTTCCTTTTGGATCACCTACTATGAGCATAAAAAGACAATCACCTAAAAATAGAAAGAGTTTTAGAGCAAGATTTAAGTGCGATAAAAACCCACCCAAAGACAAAACAAAAGCAAGATATTGGTCATGCAAAATGTGGCAATCAGGCAAATCAGTATCAGATATGTTAAAATAATGTCTGACCAGCAATTTATAGAGAAAAACTCTGCACAAATAACTAAAATACTTATGCAAGTACAGGAAAAAACAATTGCAGAGTTGTTTGCATTGAAAGGTAATTTAGAGGCACAAGAGTTTGTAAGGCTAATAGAAGGCCTAGATATTAAGCAAATAGTTAATGCAAAGTCTGCTAATGCTATAGCACTACATGTAGCTGGACATTCTACAATGCTTGAAAGTATAGAAGGTTTTGCTGATATAGCTGAAGAAACATTACAGGCCCTTGTTAGGTTTAATGCTGAATCCCTTATAAATGATATAGATAACATAGCTGTGAACATAAAAAAGGAAGTTATAAAAGGTGCAATAGCTGGTGTAGGTAGAAATGGAGTACTGCAAGAGCTTAGGAAATTAACCAACATGTCAGAAGCACAAATGAAAACAATAATAGACACAGGCATGAATGAGTATAGCAGGTCAGTAACAAGAATTATGATGGATGAGATGCCTGATGATACTAAATATGTATATATAGGCCCTACAGATGAAAAAACTAGGGTGGAATGTTTAGAGATGGTTGCATCAGGAGAACAAACATTAGAGCAAATAAATGTTTTTTCAAAACAGTATGGCAGAGATGTTTTAATAAATGGTGGTGGCTATAATTGCAGACATAAATGGGAAATAGCTGTGCAAGATAAGTTTGGGCATGATCCAAAAGGTGCTAAAAGGAGATTAAATGAAAAAGAAAGGGCCTGATTTTAAATTTAAAACACCTATTTTTAGCAAACAAAAAATGAGGGTGCTGGGAGCTCATTTTGTAAATGAATATAGAAAAATTACCTTTAGTAAAAATAACCCTATCATGTCTACTGGCAACCCCTTTCCAAAAAAATATTCCCCTGCTTATTCAGCTAGAAAAAAAACTGGTAAAATGTACAGGCAAGACTCAGGGTATAGGGCATCATATGCACCATACTTAACAGGCGACTTATTTAGAGATGTTACTGCATCAAGCAACCCAAAAAGGAATGAGTTTTCTATAGGTTGGAATAAAGAAGCTGATAAAATAGAACACCTAAAGAAACAAGGCAGAATACTGGCCAGTAAATCTAACCCTGTTAGTCCACAAGTAATGGTAAAAATTATGCCACATATAGCAAAGTTCATGAATCAAGCACTAATGTCAGGGCAACAAGTTATAAAAATTAAAGATAAAAAATAGTTAGTTATACATATTCCTCCTTATAAAACCCAAAAAAGTTATAAAAAAATGTTGCTCTGTATTGAGTATATTTGCTAGATTATTGGAGGTTAGAGGTTAATAAAAAAACAATAGGAGATTAAAAGATGATATCAAGTAAAATAGGACAAAAAAGTAGCTGGAAAATAGATAGATTAGAAAATAAAGACGAGTATGTTGAAAACCTTATCCTACAGTTAGAGGGTAATGTGGCAGGATTTAAAATGTTTGAAACATTTATAAATTGTGATTCAGAAATGAGATCAAACTTGGGTGGTACAGATGACGAGTCTAATGTTGAATGGTATGAGAATCACATTAGAAGGCAGTTAATGAAATTAGATACAACTGCTTTAGCATTTTTAAGTAATGCTATAACTTTAATAGAAAATGGACAAGAAGGTACTATCAGATTTCAAGGATAGAGACCTCTAAATACAATAAAGAAAAACCCTGAGTGTAACAGCTTGGGGTTTTTTGTTTTAAAATAAATGTAGACTTTAATATATATTAAATATATATTATGTTGAAAGATTTATAATCAATTACTCACAAAAGAGGTTACAAATGTCAGAAGAAAACACAACTCATACTGAAGCAAATCAGGTAAATCAACCTAGCACTGAAGCTAGTCAAAACAATGTATCTGATGGTATTCCCAAGCACAGGTTTGATGAAGTCAATAATAAATACAAAGATATGACTACACAAAATCAGGAGTTAAAAGCTCAACTGGACGAGTTTAAAAAAACCCAAGCAGCTGAAAAACAAAAACAGCTAGAAGAACAAGGCAAGTGGAAAGACATTGCCGAACAAAGAGGGCAAGAACTCGAAAAAGCTCAGGCAGATGTGGCGAAATGGAGCGAATATAAAACTAATAAGAGAAGCACTCTTATGGAGCAACTAACTGATGATTCTGACAAAACAATAGCAGAAGGACTATCCTTAGAAAAGTTGGAGTTGTATGTAGGTAAGGTTACAAAAGCAAACCCACTACCAACCAATACAGCTAGAGCAGCTTCTCAGCAACCACAAGGCGACTTTGGTGGCTATTCATCTTATGCTGAATGGGCAGCCAAAGATCCAAAAGGCTATGAAGAAGCCAATGGTCAAGTGAATTTGGGTGGTATTCCTATTGGAGTTGAACAGTAAATGAGTAAAAAAGTAATTGTTAAAAAAGATCAGCCTAAAATAAATGATGGTGGACACAAACCATTTGGGGTAGATCTTGACCCTAATAATGACCTATGCCATGTTACTAATAAAGAAGATGGCAGTTGCAAGGCCTATTATAAAGGGAGCAAAATGCAATATGACGATTACATTTCTGAGCTAGAAAATAGAGTTGATAGAAATTCTAAAGGCAAATCAATTACCACACAATCCATAGGCACCTTCTCAGGATGGGGAGAGGGTAAGCTGAAAAAACCTTATCAAAGTTAATTTTAAATAAACACAGCTTTAATTAGCGACACATTCAAAATGAAGGCTCACTAGAGCAGTTGAAAGAATGATGTAAGATAAGGAAATAATTATCATGGCATTAGATAATGGAACAACAACAGTAACTGCCTCAGCATCAGTATTAGGTGGTGTAGGTAAGGTACTAGGCGATGCAGTAATTGCATTTAACAAAGTAAATGTGGTATCACCATTAGTAACATCAAGAATAGGTGTATCAGGAGCAAAAACAGTAGAATTTGCTGATTGGAAAGTAGCAGCTTCTAGTGATGTAGGAGAAGCGACTGAGGCAGGAGATGAAACAGCACAGCAAATAGACACAACTGCTAGAACTGCAACTCTTTCTGAGCATGTAATCCAAGTGGACATTTCTGACCTAGCTGAGCAAAGTTATGGTGCAGGTGGATCTTTAGGAGCAGGTGCAGGAGCAGTTATTGGTAATGCTATTTCAGCAAAGCTAGATGCAGACTTAGTTGCATTGTTTGCAGCAGGTTCGCTTACCAATGATGTTGCAGGAGCAGGTGTTACACTTACACAATCACACATATTTGAATGCTTAAGATTGTTACATGCTAACCAAGCACCAGCACCTTTAAACCTAGTATTAGGTACACAGCAAATGTATGGTGCTAAAGGCCTTTCAACAATTATTACAGGTGCAGCAAGTCCAACAGCAACAAACTTATTTGGTAGATCTGAAGCAGGACAAGATTTAGCAATGAATGGTTTTGTTACTAAATTTGCAGGATTTGATGTATATACAACTCCTGAGATTGTTGAAGATGGTAATAATGATGAAGCAGGTTGTGCATTTTCAAAAGGTGCATTTGGATTTGCTACAGGCTCTGCTGGAATTATGTCTATTGAAACACAAAGAGATGCTTCCAAAAGAATCACAGAGTATGTAGGAACAGGTGTATGGGGTGAAACTATGATTAAAGACCTATATGCAGTTTCCTTAACTTCAGATGTATCATAAATCATAATATAAGGGTGGTGTAAAAGCCACCCTTTAATTTACAGGAGAAAAAAACTATGGATATATATTACAAAAAACCTAATGGCGAAATATTTAAATTTGAAAGAGGCAAAATGAAGGAATCTTCATGTGATGCTAAGTTTGTTAAATGTGATGCTAAAGGCAATGCAATTAAAGAAGAAAAAAAACCTTCTAAGAAGAAAGGAGCTAAATAATGGCAAACAACTTTAGCAATAATAAAGTTATCACAGTAACAGCTACTACAGATGCTGAAGGTATTGCACAGAACAAAGTTGTTGCAACAGGCATAGAAATTCCAAATGCTGTTTTAGGTAATGCAGGGTGTGCCTTAATTAAGTCAATAGCATTATCAGATGCTAGTAACACATCTTTAGAATGTGATATTATTTTTACATCTGTAGCAACAGCAATATCAGGTGATGAAGGAAAAGCAGTAGGTGAAGATGTTGCAGACCTAGATGATGTTATAGCAAATGCAGCAGGATTTGTTCAGCTTGGCTCATCTGACCACACAGACCTTATTGATGCTAGATTGCATACTAAAACAGGAATAGATTTAATGGTTGAGGCAGCAGAAGATTCTAAAAGCATATACATGCACATTATTAACAGAGGTAGTACAGCAACATTTGGAGCAACTGATGATGTGAAAGTTAAAATAGGATTAATACAATAATGTCTTTACTAGAAAACATCAAAGAGTCTGAAGGCTTCAGGTCATCAGTATATGATGACAGCTTAGGGATACCAACTATTGGATATGGTTTTGCCATTAAAGATTTGCACCTAACTAGAGATGATTGCGATAAAATATTAGAAAGGAAAGTTGCAGAACTAAAAATAAGAGTGCATAACAAATTTCCTTTTATAATAACACTACCAGAAAGTATTCAGGATGTAGTTATAGAATGTTGCTATCAGCTAGGTGTTACAGGTTTTAGTAAGTTTAAAAAAACATTAGCATATTTGGAAGCACATGAGTTTGAAAAAGCAGCCTTAGAAATGCTAGATAGTAAATGGGCCAAACAAACACCCAATAGAGCTAAAAAACTATCTGATATAGTGAAGTATGCGAAATAATGGATATAATAGCTGTATTAGAGCAATTTGGGTTGCCTGTGGCTATGTTGTGTGCCTTTGGATACTATATTTGGCGTCAGAACTTATGGATTCAAAATGACCTTACAAAAGATCTGCACACAAAGTTTAACAATATACACTCTGTTGTTGATTCTGATTTAAGGCATATACTTATAAAATTAATTGATCAGCAAAAATTAATGCAACTAGACCTCAAAGGTATTGAAAAAAGTCAGATGACAATGGAAAGAATTACCATAGACATTATAGGTAAATTGATGGACAAAGACAGTGGCAATGGATTTAAGAAAAAACTAGAAAAGTTTCTAAAGGAGAACTAAATGAAGAAATTTGTAAAGTGGTTACAAGAATATGCAAAGTCTTATATTAAAAATTATGTTAAAAGCAATAAAAATGAGATTGTTGCTAAAATAAACAAAAAAGTAGATTTGCCTTTTTTAAATGAAAAGCAAGAGGGCGAGTTAATTGAGTCAGTGTATGAAATTATAGTTGAAGTGTTTGATGATACAAAAGATTCTTCTAAATAAAGCTATAGACTATTTAGCTAGTAATTTTAAGTTGTTAAAAATACTTAAATATGTAGAGGAGCCAAATGAGCTTGACATCAAAGTGCATGAACATGATGCAAAAATAATGAGCCATGACACAAGGCTACAGGCTTTAGAAAGAGCAATCAAAAAGAAATGAGCAAAGAACTGAAATTAGATAACCAGCTAGACCAAAACCTAAAACAATTAAAGGTTGATGAAGAAGCCACACCCATAGAAATATCAACTAAAGAAGTAAGAATCAATGAAAAAACAACAATAGAAAAAACATTGCAACTTAATGGTGATTTAGATTTAGTTGGCACAGTAGGCACACTTAATTTTCCTGATCAAATTCAACTACAATCAGCACCAAGTGATGGTGCATTAAGTATAGAAGCAGCAGGACTTTCAATTCTTTCTGCTTTGTGGTCAGGAACTGATGGAGATGCAGCTAATAATGATGCTACTTTAACATTGTTTGCTTCAGCTAATATGGATGCTAAAATATTATTTATACACTCAGCATCAATTCAATGGAATGTAGGTGTGGATGGCTCTGATTCAAGCAAGTTTATATTTCATGCAAGTACAGGAACATTAGGTGATAATGCGAAACTAACATTGACTACTGATGGTGATATGATACTAGCAGGTGATTTAGCTGTTAATGGTGATGACATAACCACAGATGGTAATATGAATTTAGATAGTGGTGGCTCACTTACATTAGATGCCCATGATGGTAATTTTATTGCTAAAAAAGCAGGAACTGAATTTAGTGCTGCTAATAGTGCTTATGCAGGTATGATACTTGGCTATACTTGTCTTAAAGGAGATGGTACAAACATAAGTACTTTTGAAATACAAAACTCTATTACTGTGGAAGATGATACACATAAAATAACATTTAAAACACCACCTAGTGAAAATGTAGAAATTGTAGCAAGTTTTTTTATTAATAGGTCATCAACAGATACAAGGATTACTGCTGGGTTGTCTGACCAAGATGCTTCAACAGGATATAACTCAATAGGACAAACATTTGAATATGACTATGGAGGATTAAGTTTTAGTGATGATGAAATAGATGATGAAGCATTAACTGCAAGATGGGTGTTAAGTGCAAGTGAATTAGCAGCAGTAGGCTCTAGCAATACTTTTTGGATAGGGTTAGGTACAGGTGGTTCAACTAAAAATGCTTACTTGCAATATGGATTTAGGTCAACACATAATCTTATGTATAGTCCTTTCACAATCAAAGCAACAGCCTTACCAGCATCAATTTATGACGGACAATAGGAGAATAAATGAGTTTTACAAATAAAAGCATAGCAACAAGTTATGGAGATATACTACAAACAGATAACAATGGTAGTGGAAGAACTGCTAGTGGCACAGTAATAAAAGATGGGTTAGGCCAATCCACTGCTTTGACTTTAGGTAGTGATAAAATTAAAGTAAAACCAGCAAGTGATAGCACAACTGCTGTTGTTGTAGAAAATGCAGCAGGAACTGATATATTGGTAGTAGATGCAACTAATACAAGCATAAAAGCAGGAACTACACAAAGTTATGTAAACACACAAATAAAAGAGTTTGGTGTTTTTGATATGTCACCAACAGCAGACACACATCATCCTATGGTAGCAATGAATGCAATGTATTCATCAGGAGCATCAGCACTTGCAACAATGACAGATTTTGGAACAGGCACAGACCCTGCAACTACATTTGCTTTTTCAAGTGGTGCAGAACACATAGTGCCATTGTATTGGTATGTGCCTACTGCAATTACAATAGATGAGGTGCGAGTTATAGCTTCAACAGATGCAGCAGATACATTAAACTTTCACTTGTATTCTTATGCAATGGGAACTGGTACTGGTGTTGGTGCAGGTGATTTAGGAGATGGAACATTACTTGCACACAATGGTAGTAGTTTAACTACTGGAGATGACAGGATAACAACAACAACTCTTACAATAGATTCTGCAAACACAACAGCAGATAGGGTTATATTAGCATTTGTTGAAAATGTAGGTGACACAAATGACATCACAGCACAATTAATAGTAAAATATCATTATCAATAGGAGAAACTTATGGCAGGTTATACAAAAGAAATTAGAATATCAACACCTAAGGGTGATTATCAAAAAAGAATTTCAGGCTCATACAATGTTATGTTTGATAAAACTATAAAAGTAAACAATACAAATACAGGTATTGATTTAGTTAATTATTCAAGAGATATAGCAAATGATACTATGGTAGCACCTAAAGCAATATTAGTAGAAAACACAGGTTCAGTTGCCTGTGAGTTATTAATAACCACAGCAGAGTGGGTTACAGATGATGCTACTGACTCAGCAGATACATTAAATGATGCCTCACACTACTTAAGTTTATTGTTACCAGCAGGTGAATGTGTGTATTTGCCTAATAGCAGGATTATAGGAACATCAACAGCTTTTGGTGGTGGTATGGGTATTGCACATAGCAATCTTACACCTAACTCAAATGAATATGTTGATAGTGGTGCAGATGTAGACCATGCGACAGCTGCTGATATAGGTTCAGATGCGACACATACAACACTAAATTTAGAAAATGGACACAGCAAATATTTTAAGGTAGGCGATTTAATTAGGTTGGAAAATGAAATTTGCGAGGTGACAGAAGTTGGAACAGGAGCAGATTTAGCTAATAGCACACTTACAATTATTAGAGGTTTGTATGGATCAACAGCAGCCACACATGCAGATGATGTTGCTGTAAGGCTTCCCTTTTTTAACATGCACCATGACTTTGATGACACTTCATACAATGGTGGTGGTAATGGCACTGCAACAGTGGCAAAAACCAATGCAAGTGGTAAATTCAGGGCAATGAACTTTTTTGG
>CEQW01004358.1_pt1 | contig 29964 bp, 28 predicted proteins | sample 530891 | NCBI WGS metagenome assembly CEQW01 (sample SAMEA2621066, study PRJEB7988) | marine metagenome | biome: marine biome (ENVO:00000447); feature: surface water layer (ENVO:00002042); material: "saline water (ENVO:00002010), including plankton (ENVO:xxxxxxxx)" | depth 5 m
GGCCCGTAAGGAAAATACCGGAGTTTGTTGGCATTGGGATGCCTTGGTAGGGTCGCCACCCATGTTTTCAGCGGCCGAGAGAGGTCTTCTCTCGTGATGCGGGTGCAGGCCCAACCCGTGGTGCCATGCAGGCTACCCGGTAGGCGGATGATTCGACGTGTGTCGGCGGTCACCGTGGGGTCGACGGGGAAACCTTGCTCCAACACCCGCTGGAGAAGAGCTTGGCGTGATGCCCTTACGGCATCCTCTCGTTCACGAGGTTCAGGGATTGAAAACAAGGTCCGGTCGTTGTCGGTGAGGATGAGATGAAACCCTTTGCCGCCGCTATAAGTGATGGACTTCAACGACAGGTCTTCGTTGTCGTCAAGCCAGGTGAGGAGAGCTTGCGTGGCTTTTCGGGCCTGCTCCAAACGTCGGTAGCAAAAAGGGCGGAAATCAATGTCAAAGACGACCAAATGGTCGATCAAAACTGGAGGCGCCGACGCTTGGTCGCTTCGTTTTGGAAGGTTGACCGGCGTTAACCACGCCGATGTGCCGATGTAGACATCGCGCGGCCCGTAGTTTCGTAGCACTTTCTGCAGGGCGGCTGGAGAAGAGAACTGGCGTGTGGCGGTTATCCATGCGTTGGTGGGAAGCCTCCAACGGAATTGATGTCGAGAGGGTTTCTCCAACCAATCCAGGTCGACCTCATGAGAACCGTACCATGCTTGGAACGCCTCGTGGGGGAGCATCAATCCGACACCGAAGGTCCTACCCTCAATCTTTCTCTTCAAGTTCAGCCATGATGATGGCATCTTCGACGTCTTCATCGGTCTGAAGGCGAACCGTGTATCCAGCGGTTCCCGCAGCGCCCAGGAGCATCAACAGGGAGAAGATAACGGCGAAGGGGTGGTCAGCAATCAAACTCCCAAGGGATGAAAAGAACCCCGCGTTATCACTTGAGCCGGTCCCCATGTCCTTCGGCTTGATGAGCGAAACGACGGTTGCTTGGTCGTAGGCTTGACGGGTGAACGTCAACATGCCGTCCATCGAACCATCGTAGTCCTCGGATGGAGTGGTGGGGTTGAGGTCGGAGTAGAAATCAGGGCGCTGTTCAAATTCAATGTTGACCGGTTGTGAGAGGTCCAGCGTGAGCATCACATCCACCGTGTACGGGACGCGGGATTCAAAGAATTCGATGTCGCCCAGGAATCCCCAAAGCGTGACGGCGCTTCCCGACACATCGAAGTGGGCCCACTGTCCCCAAGCGGATTCATCAACGGAGAGGTCGTAATACCACGAATCGGCCAACCGGTTTCCTTCGCCTTGGGCGTCATCGCTGCCGTCATCGCCGAGGTCAATGGCGAGTTGGAGCGCACCGGCTTGACCGGTATCAAGGTCGACTTCTGTAGCGGTAAAGGTCGCTTCAAGGCGGGTGGTTCCGTTTGGAATCCAAACGTAATGGGAGTCTTCGGTGTAATAGACAGCCCCGGTTTGGCCGTTGTTGAAGTGGTTCCAGTCTCCTTTCCATGCGTGTCGAACACGGTCGGTGTTGGCAGGAATGGTGGCCGTGGTCATCATGCCGTCGTAAATATCGTAGGCATCCCAAACGGTGTATTCGGGGTGGTCCACAATGCCGTCGGCGTCTTGGTCCCGCATGAGTTGGAGCGTTCGAGCCAAAGCCACGGCGGCATCGACGTCGGTCAATCCGTGTCCAATCCGCCAGTCGTGGCATTCCCCGGTGGCGCTTCGGTAGCACGCTTCGGGGATGTCGCTGCACGAATCTTCGTCGTTTCCTGCCTCGCAGGAATTCTCCATGCCTTCGTACCGAGCGGTCAGTTCGAGAATGAGTTCGACTTCGTGAACACGGCTGTTGTTTCGCTCATTCCAGTCCTCGAACTGGCCGTAGGCTGCCGTGCCTTCTCCTCCAACCAAGCTGTCGCCGAAGTCATGGTCGTCTCGGTGGTAATCCGCCGCCTTCAAGGACGGGGCGACATCGAGCAGGATTCCAGCCATGCCTCCGACGTGAGGGGTGGCCATCGAGGTCCCTGAGATCGCCATGTAGTAGAGGTCGCCTTGCGTTCGGGTTGAGGCGTCGATGGCGGTTCCACGAGGAGCCGTTGCCCAAATGTCTCGGCCAGGTGCGCCGACATCGGGCCAGGTATGTTGTTGGTTCATGCATCCTCGAGAAGAAAACGAGGTGATTTGTGTTCCATCGTGCGTGAGTGCCGCCACCGATATGGCCGAAGGTGTGTTGGCGTAGACATTGGTTCGAAGGTCGCCCGAACATTCAGCGCCTGAACCACCCGAGTTGGAGGCAGCAAAGATGACGGCGACGCCGTTTTCATAGGTCAATCGGTCGGTTAATTGAGCGATAACACCGTTCGGGTCGTAGTCGCCGTTGGTGCCCCATGAGTTGGAGACGACGCGGATATGGTAGGGGTTCTGGCCAGGGACCGAATGAGCATAGGTCCACTCAAGACCTTGCTCAGCAGCGAAGATGGAGGCACCGTCCCCGGTGCCCAGGGCCACGAGTTGTCCACCCTTGGCCACACCTGCACGACGTCCTGCCGAGGCGTCTCCGTTTCCTGCGATGGTGCCACCGACGTGCGTGCCGTGTCCTGAGGATGTGTCTGAGTTGCGGGTCTCCACCCATCCGCTGGGTCCGTACTTGGCGGAGTAGAGCGTCTTCTCTCCCGTCCATGGTTCAAGGTAATCGTAATCGGGGTGTCCAGCATCCACGCCCGTATCAAGGTCGACAATCGCCGTCCCGTCGCCGTCCCATTCGGTGAAGGAGAGGTCCACCTCGCGCTGAATTTCACCCGATGGCGTGATGATCACACGGTCCCAAGCATCGGTGGCTCGCACCACGTGAGTGGTCTCATGCATCATGATGCCGGGGTCGGGTTGGCCGCCCCAGTCACTTGGTAGGTAGAAGAACTCGAGTGGCTTATCGAGTTCAAGGTACTCAACACGGTGCCACGTAGAGAGGCGACGAACATCGATGGCAGCACCTTCAACCAATCCACCATCCACAAGCGGGGCGTGTCCCAGAAGTTCCATGCCAAGTTGTTGCATGTAGGCCTCATCGTGTTCGGTGACGGGTGAGAACAATTGGAAAATGACGGGCAATACGGTGGCGTCGTTGACTTCATCAAGCCGCTCAACGAGGTCCGTGTTCATTTTTGAAGCGTCGCCAAGAGGGTTGGTGGCTTCTGCCAACGGAGAGGCGGTGGCCCCAACCATGAGCATTTGCAAGACAAAGGCAGTCAATGCCAGCGCACGTCGGGAAGTGGCCATGGTTTTTTTCCACCGTCACGGGATTATAACGCTGATGGTTTGACGAGCAATCGCACCAACGAGGATACGGGCCACCCAACAGAAAACTGGCTCGACATGCGGATGCAACATCAGCCAGCATGGATGGGGCAAAGGTCGACGTACGGCGTGGATGGATTTGGAACCCAAGTGCTCAATTTCCCTCTGGCTTGGTTGAAGAAACGATAAAGCCCGGAAGCGGGAGGATTGAACGAGGCCCGTGAAAGTTCGACTCCATCAATTTCTTTCACGGACCGGTCTTTTCCCCTCGAAACGGGATGTAAAAGAAGCCATTTGGTCTGGCGATATCACCGTTGGTGGCTCGGTCGTGAAGGACATCTCCTTCCAGTTCAATGCCAACACAAAAGCCGTGGAATGGAAGGGCGAAACCCTCCGATTGCCGGGTTTGCACCGCACCTTTGTACTCGACAAACCCCTCGACGTTATCTGTTCAAGGCTCAACAAGCAAGAACGGGCGCTTGGCAAACGTTCGGTTTTCAATCTTCTTCGTGAGTTGGTGAACGATTCGACCTACGACCGTCTCTTGACCGTCGGCCGCTTGGATGAACAAACCACCGGGTTGTTGTTGTTGACCACCGATGGGCACCTCGTTCACGACATCACCTCTCCCGACAAGCAGGTCAAGAAAACCTACGCCGTTGAACTTGACCGGGACCTCCAAGCCGAGGACCTGAGCCATCTATGCGAGGGGGTCTCCATAGACCTCGAAGTGGATGGCGTCATCACCGCCTTCACAACCTCACCTGCGGAAATTTCCGTGAACGACCAGGGCGTCATTTTCTTGTCCATCTCAGAAGGCAAAAAGCGTCAGGTTCGCCGCATGTTTGCATCCCTCGGTTATACCGTCGAACGTTTGCACCGCGTCTCCATTGGGGGGCTCAAATTGGCGACGTTCGGCGTCAAATCAGGTGAAGCCGTTGAGATTGATGAAACGCTTCTTCGGCAATTGGTCTTTGAGCCATGAGCAGACAAAAGACCTTGAAGCACCGTGCATCAGGCAAGGTTGGAGATGCACCATGCCCGGCGACATGTCTTGGATGAAAGCTCGCTTTGACGAACTCAATGAGAAGTCCTTGCTGTGGGAGCCGCCGACCCTCGAAGGCCCCAACGTTCCCCGCTGCCAGATGGACGGCAAGCCGACCATCATGCTCTCTGCCAACAATTACCTCAATTTGACCACCCATCCAAAAGTGGTGGCCGCCATGCAGGAGGCGACCACGAAGTACGGGGCTGGAAGTGGTTCGGTTCGAGCCATTGCCGGTACGATGGACATCCACCTTGAGGCTGAAAAAAAAGTAGCGGAATTCAAAGGCGTTGAAGCCTCGTTGATCTATTCTGCCGGCTACACGGTGAACGTCGGTCTCATTCCTACCTTGGTATCAGGGCCACAGGACGTGATCATTTCCGACGAATTAAATCATGGGTCAATCATTGACGGTGTTCGTTTGACCAAAGCCTCCCGAGCGGTCTATGCGCACAACGACATGGGTGAATTGGAGGCCGTTCTCAAGGCTCACGAGAGCGCCGAGCGAAAATTGATCATCACCGACGGCGTTTTCTCCATGGACGGCGACATCGCTCCGTTGGATGAGGTGACAGCACTGGCAGAAGAATACGGTGCGATGGTCTACGTTGATGACTGCCACGGCGAGGGTGTTCTTGGCGAGGGCGGCGCTGGCATCGTTGACCACTTCAAACTTCAAGGAAAAGTGGATTTTGAAACCGGTTCGTTTTCCAAGGCGCTCGGCGTCCAGGGTGGCATTTTGGCTGGAACCGAGATGACTCGAACCCACGCCCTCAATCACTCAAGGTCCTGGCTTCTCTCAGGCTCACAGCCACCCGGTGTGGCGGCTGCCCAAAAAGCAGCGATTGAAGTGTTGATGCAGGAACCTGAACACCACGCACGGCTCTGGGAGAACACGAATTACTTCCGCAGTGAACTCCAGTCGATGGGCTTTGATACCGGTGATTCGCAAACACCCATCATCCCGGTCATGTGCGGTGAATCGTCCACGGCGAAAGCCATGACGCGAGCGTTGGGTGAAGAGGGCGTGATGGCAGGCGCCATCGTGTTTCCCATGGTGGCGAGGGACAAAGCCCGCATTCGAACTCAAATGTCGGCTGGACTTTCTCGACAGGACCTTGACGATGTTTTGGCGTGTTTCGAAAAGGTCGGTCCACAAATCGGTGTGATTTGAGCTCATTCCGATTCAAAGGCATCGACGACTTCGAGCATTTCGGTGTCTTCACCAACCATCTCTTCCGCCTCAATGTTTTCTTCAGCCTTGGCTTCCATCCCAACAAACGGGTCGGTGCCGTCTTCAATCATGCACAACAACCGCCAACGCGGTGCCCATGAGAGGTGCACATACACCGGGCCGGGCAACAAGAGCAGAGCCCAAACCACCGTGATAAGCCACGAAGGCAAGGCGACCATGCCGACACGGTCAATGCTCAGCATCGCCAACCCGAGGAAGGGCATGGGGTAGAGGATTTGTCGGGGCGGTGCGACAGGGTGGCGTTTTGAGATTGAAATCATCACCAATGAGACAAAGCCACTCAAGGCGCAGGCCACCAAGAGCAGCGATGTGTGGTAAATCCATTGGACGCCCCAAACCTCGTTGTTCTGGTCTCCAAAAGCATAGGGCAAAAGAAGCGCCAAGGCAACAAGAAGGCCGTAGAATCCTCCAATGTTGGCAGGGTGGCTCAGCCAAAGTGGGAGGCGTGCGAAGCGGCGGGAGAGCGAAGTTCCCAGCAAGGTTTCTTGCTCGGCGGGGGCCAACGCCTCCACTTTTGTCATCCAAGTTTCATTGGTTGGCACATGGCACGGTCAGCGGAATCGGTTTTGAAGGTAGGGGTCGGATTTCGGCAGAAGAATCAATCTTTTCCCCTAAAAAACGAAACCAAGGGGCTTTCTACTTCCACTTCGGTCTCTTCTTCTAACCAAGAGCGTTCCAACAACCCTGTTTCCAGCTTTTCTCGTTCCCTCGCTCCTTCGATGGGATCTGGCACCTCATTGACGGCGTCTCGCAGAGCAATCGCTTGGTTGATAAGCGCCAAATGACGAACCAATGCAGGTCCTTTTTCGTTCTTGGATACGAAATGGCCGAGGATGGGGTAGTCATCGGTGTCTTGAACCAAATTATGACCGCCCAACAGGTCTTCAGGAACCGTTCGAACACGGTACCCACCTGGATCTATCCACGATCCGTTGGACAAGCGGACCAGGACCTTTGCCTCGCCCATGGATTCGCTGTTCATGAATGGGTGATTCATGTTGACAGCAAGCGGAGTGCTCGCATGGGCATTGAACCGCAGCATGACCACCGTCGCATTGAGGCCGAGCGTCAAGAGGGCAGCTCCGGCCGCCAACGATGTTGACAAAGCGAATTGACGCAGCAAGAGAAACAGGACGGCGGCAACGACCAGACTTCCCGCCAGGGCCACGTTGCGTCCTTTGATCAGCGGTTGTGCAACGGGTGTAGCGATAAACGGGCGCATGTCGGAGGGTAAGCGCGTCGTTTCTTCCTCCATGATGCCATCACCCGGTCCCCAACTTTGAACCTCACGCCCGAGGGAGTTGGTGGTGTTCAGCCGTCAGCGTCCATTCACCTGCATCATCAGCGTAGCGTTGGATGGTCACAAGGTGTGCGGCGATGTCAAGGCCCCAGGCCGTGGTCCAACCGTCGAGTTTCGGCTTCAGTTTGGCCCATTGCTTCTCCACTCCACCTCTGTTTTTTCGTTGATGATGAAGCAAGAGGGCCGCCGTTTGAATCAGCCCTTGAATCAACAAAACCTCTTCCGCTGTTGCTGACCGGCGTTTCAAATCGTTCCACAGGTCCTCCCATGATTCATGGGCGTGCCAAAATTTCCCCGCATCAAACAAGGTACACCCCTCCTCCAAGGCCGCTTCTTCTTCAGATGACAACGGTTGTGCAAGGGGGGCCATGCAACGACGTGTCGGCCGATGAACTTGAACCCCGTTGTTGGCGATGAACTGAGGCATAGGGTTCAGAAATTCGTCGAGTCGCATCGGGAACAATGCTCGTTGAATCATGGGGTTTCGGCCGCTCAGCAAAGGCGCTCAAATCGGGGGACAGGCGGAATGAGGGCCGCACCCTTCAAGAGGGGGTTTGTGAAAGGTGGCTTCGGAGGGTGCGTCAGCATGGTGGCGATTGAACACGGTGATTTGATTGAACAGCGGCGTGGAGGCGTCGATGTTCTTCGAATTCTCGTGAGAAACCTCGCCGTTCACGAGCAGTCGGGGGCCGTCATGATTCGGTCATCCACAGCATCGCATGGACGCCAAGGTTGGCTCTTGTTTCGGTTGGGGCAACCCGTCATGGCCTTTCATGGCGACGACGGTGGACAAACTGGGCTTGAAGCCCTGCTGAGCATCGAGCAAGACGCCCTCGAAGTCGAAAATGAATTGCTCCTCTTTGAGTTGACCATGAATGCTCTTCGTACCGTGATGGCAGACCACCCGTCAAGCATTCTTCATTTGGAACACCACGAGGAAAAAGGCGACTCCGATTCTTGGTGGTCCAGTGTGCGTCTACCCTCTTCCTCTTGGCGGCGGGCAGCAAGGTTGGAAGACATTGAAGCCCTTGCTTTGTCAACCGAACACCGACAACGCGCTCCATCCCAAGGTGTCGGAGCAGGGCCGTCCATCGAACCTGGCCGAATCTATCTCCTTGATTCACCTGACCCGCACCCCATGATTCAGCTCGGTGTTGAACTGGCTGAGCGAGGTATGCCCTTGCTTGGCTTGTTCGGTCTTCCTCACGCTGAGACTGAATCCACGGGCCGACTTCCTCTGCCTCAATCCCATGCCTTGCTTTCCCCTCACGGTTCGTACGATGTTCTCGCCGACCGTGCTGCCATAAGCGCCGTGGTCAATGCCTTTCAGTGGGGCAATGAGCGGTCAGTGATTGTCCTCGATGGTTTGGACCGACTGGGCAATGCCTTCGGGGATGGAGGCATGCTTGATGTGTTTCGGTCAATTTGCGATGGTGTACGCTTCAATGACCACGTCGCCCTTGTCACGACGGACTTGGCCATGTTTGAGACCTCCGTTCAACACAGCCTTTTGGCCGAGGTTTCGCTCTTGCGCTCATCGGTGGTTGAGGCTTGGAACGATGACCCCGATGCCCTTTGGGACCAGCCTCTGCTCCTCGCCCCCGATGAAGAGGAGGAGCAATGGCTCGACGCTCAAATTCGCCACCAGGGGGCGAAGGTTGGTGGCCCTCCCGTCCCCGAAACCGTTGTTTTGGAAGGAGGTTCCCACGAGCCGGATGAAGAGGAGCGAGCCCAAGCAACTCAAGCCCTCGCTGACGTTGTTGAAGCATGGCCTGCTGAAGGCCCAGGAGTGCCCCAAGGGGCATCGCCGCTCGCCCAACCAATCGAAGTGGGTTCAACCGCTTGGCGGCCAGCCAATGAACAGGCTCCCATCGAAGGGCGATTTGTGAGCGAATCCCCTCGGGCGGTGGATGATGCCCTGATTGAAATCCACCAACAAAAAGCCCCTCGTCCTGCTCCAAAGTCCCGTTCTGCTGTGGAGCCGGCACCACCAAAACTTCGCACCGCCCAACGTCTCCCGAAGCGCAAGCCTGCTCCCGCATTGCCCTCCATCAAACAAGGGCTCACGCCGTCCCGCAGTTCAGCGGTGGCAGGAAGTGCACCACCCTTGCCCGACTGGCCTGAAAAAACCAAACCCGTCAAGGCTTATCGCAAAGAGAACATGGACGTGTTCTCCGAAAAACAAGAACGCGCCCTTGAGCGGCATGCCAACATCAAGCGACCGATGGGCACCAACGCCATCAAGGACAACGTGTCCAGTTCACCCAACCTCGAGGATTTATCCCTTCCAACCTCCAAGGTCTCAAAGACGGTTCGCCTTCCTTCCAATGAGTCGGCTGAACCCTTGTCAAACAGTCTACGACCGGTTGAATCTGAAACAAAACCTTCCCGAGAAACCTCCAGCAAGGAACAAGTTTCGCTCAACATGGACGAGGTGTACCGCCGTTGGTCCACCTTTGATGAACCCGATGGAATGGATGCTACGGCGCTTTATGACGAGTACGGTGAAGCGCTTGAGCGTTACAAAGGTGGGGACGAATGACGTTTCCACCCACCAAACTCCGGCTTGAATTGGAGGAGGCAAAGCGGCATTTACAAACCGTCATTGAGGCTGAAACTCCAACCCCATCGGTGAAAGTCACCTCGGAGGCCGTCGAACCCGAGCGTCAAGCTCTTTCCAAACTCAACACCCTTCTGGGAAAATCATCGGTGCCCCAGCGTCCTTTGTCCCTGTTTCAAAACCTCGGGGTGCCTCAGCGACCCACCTATGATGGGATTGCTCATCGAATTTTGGGCCCAGATGTGGGCGCAGCAACTTCGTTTCTTGACAACGATGACAATTATTCAACCCACGTCGCTCAACGTCTTGCCCAATTGCGAAAGCGACTGGAGACCAAACCGGTGCCTGACGAACAGGCCCATGAAGACGGGTTTGTCGGTGTGGAGTCCGACGGGACCCCCGTTTGGGCTCAGGTATTGAATGAGCAACGCGGCAGGGTCTCTTCAATCCTGGATGAGGAATTGGCACCGGTCCCCACCGACCATGTTCAATCTCCTGCCCGTCTCATCAACAACACGGCCGACTGGCCAAAGCGGATGAACTGGTCTTCGACGTTGACGTTCAAACAATGGTTCGTGGCTGAAGAAAACCTTGAGGCAACGCAGTTTTGTGAACACATCATCGACCTTCCCGGCCGAGGTCTCAATCCACTGTTTTTGCTCGCCGAACCTCAGTCTGGATGTTCTCACTTGCTTCACGCCACCGGACAGGCACTCATTCGTCGGGGTGAAGGCCACGTTGTGCACCTCACCGCTGCTGATGCGGCTTCCGTGGATGGATTAGAGGCTCAATGGCAAGATGCTTTGGTCGGCGCCATGGCGCTGTTGATCGATGATGTGCATGAATTCGCACACGACCCTGATTGGAACCATCAACTCGGCATTCTGGTCGACCATGCGTTAAACCTCGGTTTGCAAGTGGTGGTCGGTAGTCGCTTGGCCGTCGAGGACTTCGCTCCATCCAGGCTGAAGGACGTTCTTCGGGATTCAACCGTCGCCTTGCTCAAAGCTCCATTGGCGCCCAGTTTGATGGCGTATGCCCGCTGGCGATGCACCCAGAAGAACCTCTTGATTTCCGACCGTCATTTGGCCCAGATGAGCCGAATACCTCCTTTGGGCTGGCGAGCGATTGAGGGGCGGTTGGAGCGCCTCGCCATGGCTTTTGAACGCGGGGCCGTCTTGCTTGACCACGATGACCTGGCCGATGTCCTCGGAGGTAACCCACCGTCCGAACCCCATGATGAGCATCAGCGGGTTGACGACCTTGCTGAACGCCTTGTGGGGGACGCCTTGGACACGGTGTATTCTACGGTTGATGTGGGTGGCATTGACCTTCACAGCCCGCTTGAAGCATGGCCCGATGATGAGTATGCACCACCGGAATGGGACGCTGATCACTTGGGAGGGCAGAGCGCAGACCTTGAACAACGTCTCCTAGAAGCGGTGGACCCCGTTGAGCCTGGAAAACCCTCGGTTTTGGACGTCCACGAACGTGAGCGGTACATCGTCAGGGCCAACGATCCTCTCAAGCGCAGCGATCTTGGACGCACCGTGGACATGTTGGTTGACCTAGAGGAATCCATTGATGAGCGAATGAATGCATCGACGGTGGAAAGCGTTTCATCCTCGCTTGAACTTCAACGTCTTGAAGAGCAAATGGTGGGTCTGGCCCAACGTGCTGTGGAGGCGGACATCGAAGAATTGATCACCATCGCCGACGAACTCCGGTCCCTTGAGGAACGGCTGGTCGAACTTGACCCTGAGCGAGGGCCTCTCCCGGTTTTTGAGGAGGAACCGGTTCGTGTTCGGCGAACACCAGCCAAACGGAAAAAACCGGCGAATGAATCCAATCCCAAACAGCTTGACTCTTACGAGCCCGATGGTGAGTGGAACATTGACGGGACTGGAATTGAAGCCGATGATTTGCTCGAGGATGAACCTGAAAAGGTCAAGATCCGTTTGTCTCGAATTTACCCCCGCACCGTGTTGGTGGGTGAGGAAGAATGAGGGCACCTTGGTGGATGGATGGTGTCCATTTCTCTTGTCAGGCAAATTGCGGAAAGTGTTGCGACCAACCCGGTGGCATCGTATACCTTTCACCCGACGATGCGCAACGGCTTGCGGACCATTCACAGCTGGCTGTTGAGGATTGGCTGGAACGGGATACCCGTCAAACCTACGATGGACGTTATGTTTTGAAAAGCAGAGAAGAAGACGGCATTTGCATTCATCTCAACGACCAGAAGCAGTGCAACATCTATGAAATTCGCCCACAACAGTGCAGAGCCTTTCCTTGGTGGGGTGAAAATTTAGCCACAGCCTCTGAATGGAAGAAGGTCAAATCAAGCTGTCCAGGGATTGATGCAGAAGATGCCATCCTCGTTGACGGACAAACCATTCGTTTGAACATCTTCTCGGACCGAACATCGACAAAAGGCTTCAGAACTTGGCCTCCGACCAAGAGGCGCTTGAATCGGTAGGCTGCAAAGGTGTTGCTGGGAACACCGTTTTTTTTTCGGGGGCCAGCGAAGAGCGCATTTATACCAAACATGGATGTCGGCCATTGCGGGGGAAGAGAGTTGACGCAAGATGAACCATTGTTCACCGTTCACACCTCTCACCTGAACACCGGCTTGAGGGGCGTCCCGGTTGGGACATGCCGCACTTCCTTTGTCACGCCCACCGAAGGCGTTCATTACTGTGGCTACCCCATCGCTGAACTGGCTAAATTCCCTCCCGAAGACATCGTCTACCTCTTGTTCAACAAGGAGCTACCCACGGCACAACAGTCTGAAGCGTTCAAGGCCGACCTTCGTTCCCGAGGACGGGTGCCAGAAAGCCTTGGTGCCGTGTTCCACACGTTACCAACCGACGGACATCCCATGGATTGGTTGAGCGTCGGCATCCATACCTTGGGCATGCTGAACACCACGGGTGATTGGAAAGAAGATGCTCTCAACCTGATCGCTCGGATGCCTCGATTGATGGGGTTGCTCTTCCGAATTCGAGAGGGCCGTGGAGATGACATTCCCGAAGATGACCTTAATGCCAGCATGGTTCAGCGCTTCGTTCGAACCCTCGACATCGATGGCGTCGATGACGGTCTCATGGAAAAAATACTCTCCACCTACCTCGTCTTGCACATGGACCATGGTGGAGGAAACCTTTCCACCTTCACCGGCAAAGCCATTGCCTCAGGCCATGCTACCGTTTACTCCTCAATGGCCGGTGCCATGAATGCGCTTTCAGGACCACTGCACGGTCGTGCCAACCAATCATGTCTGGAATTTGTGTTGCGCATTGGAACCAGCGACCCCGCAGAAGTGGAAACCTTCGTTCGCAATGAACTCGCCGCCAAGCGTCCAGTGTTTGGTTTCGGCCACGCAGTTCTACGGGCCGAGGACCCAAGAGCCACCGTTCAATTTGCGCTCGGAGAGGAATTGTGCCCCGACGATGAGAACTTCAAAGTCATCCGCACCCTTCGAGAAGTCGCCCCCCGTGTGCTGGCTGAAAACGAGAAAATCTCGAACCCGAACGCCAACGTGGACATCGCCAGCGGAGCGCTTCTGCACCACGTAGGTTTCAAAGATCCAACCTACTACACCACCTTCTTTGGGTGGGCTCGAGTCGCTGGAATCGGTGCTCAAATTTTGGATGAACGCACCATCTTGCGCGGTGGAAAAGGCGCCCCGATCTACCGGCCGAAGTACATCGCGGAAGAGCAGAAGCTTCGTCACATCGAGTGAGGATTCAAGACCGGCCTGGGTGTTTTACCCGAACCTCTATGCCCAATCATCTTCGGAGCAGAGGCTGGAGGCGTGGCGTTTTGGAAACGCTTCAACGTGGTTTCTGGGTCTTCGGTCCATTTCCAACGTTTGGACCACTCGCCAATGAGTGCTCGCCGTCGAGCCGCATCGCATTCAGCCCAACGAGGGACCTCTTCTTCCAGTTCTTTGATCACTTCACGGTGATGTTCCCGGGTTGAATGTTGCAGGGTGGTCCATTCGCTTTCAAGCAAAGGGCGCAACGCCGGTCGTCGCCACCTTGCGTGTCCGGAAGGCAACCAGGTGAGTTCTGGATCCGCATGATCGGTTAACGCCGACATCCCAGCCCGGAGAAGTTGATGTTCGATGTCAGGTTTGGTTGGCCACACATAGGTTGGCATGCCTGTTCTTGCGTTGGTCAATCGGTGCAACGCAGCCCCGGTGAGGCCAACGTGCCGGCCCAAGGGGAGGTGCTTCGTCGTGTTTTGGAAATATTCAATGGCGCAGGGAAGCATCGCACTTCCTTGGGCTCGGTGTTGGTTAACCAACCGGCGGAAGGAGGTGGTGAGAAACTTAGGAAGCACCTGCATTCGCTGCGTGGTCCGATTCCCATAGGGTGGGATATACGGAATCAAGGCAGCCCACGGGCGTTGCGTCTTGGCGCTCCGTGCCGATGCAGGCATGCCACGGTGGAAGGCGTAAAACACGGTATTTTCCCCCGGAATCTCCCGTTCATCCAAGGCTGCTTCAGCCAGTTTCATGACCTTTGCAATGTGTTCAATGTGCTTCTTTCGTCCAAGGAAACCTCCACCGGTTGCGCATGTTGGATGTGGGCGTTTAATCTCAATGCAACCCATTGAACCATCATCTCGCCACGATTTGAGCACCTGGGGGTCATCAAGGAAATCTTCAAATCCAAGAAATCCAAGTTCCAAAAGTTCGTCAAGGTTCCATTCTTCAAGCCATGCTGAACGTCCTTTGAGGAATTCTTTCGGTACGGAGACCGTCCGGTCGTGATGAATGACAAGTTGCTCATCAGCCGTCAACCGGATGTCAAATTCAACCCCGTCAAACATTGCAAAAGCATGGCGCAAACTTTGGAGGGTGTTTTCGGGGGCCGCTTTCCACACCGCCCCTTCGTTCATGTCCAACCCTTGCTTCCGACCTCCTCAAAGTTTGCCACGACGGTGGGCGGAATAATGCCAAAAGGATGCAGAATCGTCCGAAGGCATAAAACCGCACCTCATGACGCCAAAACATGGACCCTTACGAAATCATGATGGGCATGATTTTGTTCCTGACTCCAATTATTTGCTGGTTCTTTACCCGCCATCAGCCAGGTGAACGAATACCTTGGAGAAAGTGGGCTGAAGAGTTCCACACCAAGCGGTATTACCTCCACGCCATGGGATACATCGTCATCATTCGATGGAAATCCATCACGGACAAACTCAACGAACCAATGAAAACCCGAACTGGCCATTGGACGGATTGGGTTTACGGTGTTGAAGGTGAATTCACCAAATGGATCCAAGATGCCCTTCGAAACGATGCTTTGACGGAGTTTTTGAACTTCCATTATCTCTTCGTCTACCTGTTTTTGATTTACGTAACCACGGTCTACTTTGCGTTTTCAGGCGACCGAGACATGACCGACAAAGTCACCCTCAATTATCTGTTGATTTATGCGCTTGCCGTTCCTTACTATCTCTTCTTCAACGTCGAAGTGACCTCCTCTTGGATTCCAGGGATGGACGCACTGCTCTACCACGAGGGTTGGTATACGGTGTTTTATGCTCTCCATGATCCACTTGACAACGCCGTTCCAAGCCTCCATGTCGCCATCCCCTTCGGAATTTTGATGCTCAATTACTTGCACGTGAAGGAGCAAGGCGGGACCCTGCGCGAATGGCGGCATTGGCCGTACCACTTCTTTGTCCTGCTCAACACGATTCTCTTCATTTTCACCATTTTGTATCTCGGCATCCACTGGTTCATTGACATCCCCTTGGGCCTCCTCATTGGGAGCATTGGGGCCTTGTTCATTCACCACCTGCAGCCACGCCTTCGAAACGACTTCGGACCGGTCTTCAAGGGCATCGGTCGAGAGAAGGTTCGTCGTCATATTTTGGTCGAGGGAATCGTCATGTTGGTGTTGCTCACCTGCATGATGATGGCGGTCAACTACCAAGAGGAGACCATTGACGAACGTGTCTCGTTCCGTCTTGGTGAGGGAGATAGCACGTTTGAGATCGTGCAGAAGTTTGACCCAGGCAGCATGGTCCAATCCAACATCAGCAACCTGAATCAAGTCTCCACCCTTGAAATTGTGGTGGTGATGGTTGAAACGAGTGTCCCCGCCATGGAAACCGGTGAAATTGATTGGGACATCATGAAAACACTTGGTGACCATCACACCGTCGCTCCCCAAACCACGTTGAGTTTGAACATCACCTCTCCAAAAATCTACCACTTTATCGTGATGCATTACGGTGAGGCAAGCGACGATGAACCCGTGATGGAGGTCCGAATTTTGAACGATTACGGCGACGACAAAATGGGTCAAGCCATGTTCCTCAGCCTACCATCGCTTTGGATGACCGGTTTTGTCGTTTACCGTCTCTATCGGTTGAAGAAAGAAGGACGAAGTTGGATTGATTCTACACCCTCATATGTATGGGCCTCGTCCCCGTCTTTGGACGAAGAGGCGTAGACGCATGGCGCAAGAACCCATCCAAGCCACTGTTGAGCGGTTGGCTCAATCCTCAGGCGGACAAATCTTGATGTCGGTCAAAGAGGGGTTACGCAGTTCCATGAAATTCTACGTCGGGTTGTTTCTCCTCGGGTTTATGATTTCGTTTCCGTTGACGAGTGAATTCATTGCGTGGTTGGTCGACGACCATCGGCTGCCCGATGGGGTGGAAATTATTGTGATTTCACCGGTTGAATTTCTCTTCTTGCAATTGCGCGTTGCCGGCTACGTCGGACTTACGCTCGTGAGCGGGATGGTCGTCTATCAGGTGGCCCTGCACGGTTTGCGTCATCAAGCCGTACAAGAACGATTGAAAGAATTGGATGTCGCCCTTCCAAAGCCAGGCCCACGTCTTCTCATGGCGATGCTGGGTTCGGGCCTTCTGATGATCATCGGTGCCTTCTATGCGTGGTATGGACTTATCCCATTGCTCTTGGATTACCTCACCACCGATGCCCAACAAGCAGGGTTGTCCACTGAATGGCGCCTCTCGAATTATGCCGGATTCATTGTCAATCTTGTTTCAGCCTCGGCCATTGGTTTCCAAGCCCCCCTCATCACCACCCTCCTTCTGCGGTCAAGGGCAGTGAGCCGCGAGCAATTTGCAGCGTCGCGGCGTGTGATTTGGTTCGGTGCTTTTGTTCTTGGAGCTTTCATGTCTCCGCCGGATCCGCTCTCGCTTTTCCTCGTAGCGATGCCGATTATCCTTCTGTTTGAGGCCGCCATGGTGGTCGACCGCTTCATGCGTCGTTCAGCCTAGCGTCCAAAGCAAGGACTTGCAGAGGCATGTTTCCCGGTCTAGCTTGCCATGAAAGTCCATGAAAGTCCGAACCCACGGTGATCGTCATGCCGTTGGATACGGCCTCGTTCATCAATTCAAAGCGGTAGGCATCGGTGTGGCTTCGATGAACGGCTTCAACGGCATCAACGCCGAGTTGTCCCAACCGTTCCACGAGCGATTTTGTTGGGACACCGTAGTACAATGGATGAGCGAGGGATGTGAATCCGTTTGCTGAACGAACGGCCTCAACCGCTTCGGCTATGGTTGGTTTGATGTGCGGGACAAAGGCGGGTAAACCGTCTCCAATCCATGTCTCAAACGCTTCCAACTTGCTTGACACATATCCAAGCTCAACCATGGCTTGGGCAAGGTGAGGGCGGCCAACGGAACCGCTCGCTCGGCGACAGACGTCTTCAACGTCCACGGGCATGCCCAGTTCTGTGAGTCGCTGGCACATGGCTTTCATGCGGGGCAAGCGCCCATCTTGATGCGGCTCAAGCCAGGCCTTGAACCCGGCAACAGTGTCGTCGTTGATGCCAGGTCGGTGCTCAGGAAAATAAGCCAAGAGGTGCCAAGAGGCCGAAGCCCGCTCTCTGCCGATGGTGTCGAGATGGCCCTGGTCGGGCGGGAGGGCGGGCTCACAGGTGATTTCAACTCCAGGAAGAAAACGCATACCCAACGAGGCCGCTGCGCTGGCCGCTTCATTCCAGCCCGAGGTTGTGTCGTGGTCGGTCAACGACCACGTTTGAACCCCCTCTTCATGCATCAATCGTGCGACGTCCTGAACCGGGTGCTCCCCGTCGCTGTGCAGCGAATGGGAATGCAGGTCCAGGGTTTGCGTCCACATGGTTATTCCTCGGAGCAAGTTGTTTTCAAACCTCGTCTTCAGAAAAGGTCGTCCAAATCAGGAAGGTCAGGAAGCGTTGTTGCCGTCGCAGAGGTTAGGGTTGATGGTTCGGTCGGAAACAAATCTCCCAGGTCGGGGAGGTCCAATGCCTCCGGAACAACGGGTGAAGGCGGACTGATTGATTCATCATCGAGCAAGGGCAGGTCACTCAAATCAGGCAAGTCCAGTGCCTCAGGGATTGAAGGAGACGCTGGGGTCTTGTCGCTGCTGGCATTGACCGGTATGGAGGCGGGGGCTGGCGGCTGTTCCCCTTGGGCAGGAAGGGGCACACTCGCCACACCTTGGGTGACGAACACTCGGTTTGGCTCCAACCCAGGAATCCTCGCAGGGTCTCCGGATGGTTCGTGCTCTTTTCCGGGAATTGGAATGGGTTGAACGATGACTCGCTCGAGGGTTTGACCGGTGGTTTCGTCCGTTGGTGCTGCTTCACGAGGTGCAATGTTCGCTTGGTTTGCTTCCTCAATGGCGTCCATCGTTCGCTGAACGGATTCCCCAAAAGCACCACTGGCAAGGGTGTCGATGGCTGAGTTCACTTGTGCCTGATCGCTGGTGCGTTGCTCACCCAAAATGCTGGTCAAGATTGAGGCCGTGGTCGGGTTCACCTCGGTTTGACCTTGCGATGAAGAAGGCGAAGCCGAAAATTCAAACCGCTCAGTGTCTCGGTGTTCGAGCGACGATACCAGTTCGGGAATAATCCGCTGTTTATTGGCAAGGCTGGCCACCACAAGAAGGAACGGAACCGTCGCTAGAGCTCCAATTTCCTCAATTGAAAATCCAGGGTCCCCCACCACATTGAGCACCAAATTCAAAGCCGTCAATAAGACGAGAACGGCTGCGCTCAACGTCGCAAATGCCGCCAATCGGGGAGCTCGTGGATCGTGGACCACATCAATGGCACATCGCCTTCGTTTCTTAGGGCTTCTCGTCTGCGGTCAGAGCGATTTCAGCCGCACGAACGGTGTTTTCCATGAGCATCGCGATGGTCATTGGACCCACGCCACCGGGCACGGGGGATAGCCATGCTGCTTTTTCACCCACGTTTGGGTCAACATCGCCAGCAAGCCTCCAACCACGTTCTCGGCTGTCATCTTCAACACGGTTGATTCCTACATCGACCACAACCGCTCCTGGCTTGATCCAAGATGCCGTGACCATGTTTGGACGACCAACTGCAGCGACCACAATGTCCGCTTCTTGACAGATGGATTCAGCATCCCCGGTGCGCGAATGAACCACCGTGACGGTCGCATCAGCACCCTTTGCTGCCAGCAAGAGGGCGGCGGGCATACCGACAATTCGTGAGCGACCAAGCACAACGGCACGCTTTCCTTCGAGGTCGACGCTCGCCCAACGCAACATTCTCATGACGCCACTTGGAGTGCATGGGAGCATCCCATCGGTTCGTCCCTGTACCAAGCGACCCAGATTCTGTGGGTGAAATCCGTCGACGTCTTTTGAGGGATTGATCAGGTCGGTCAACGCCTCTTCATCCATGTGTTTGGGAAGTGGGGACTGAACGAGGATGCCGTGCAAGTCGTCTTGGGCGTTCAATGAAAGGATATGTTCCCGAACCACCGCTTCTTCTGTGTTGGTCGGTAGGGAAATGTGGGTCGACCGAATACCAAGGCGAGCACAGGTTTTGACCTTTGAATTCACATAGACATGAGATGCAGGGTCGTCGCCCACGATGATGACGGCCAGATGGGGCTCTACGCCACGTTCACGAAGCACAGCGATGCGACCGGCAAGTTCGGCTTCAACTTCACCTGCGCATGCCTTACCATCCAATCGTTGGGCTGACACGGTGCTTCCACTGAGGGAGTCGCTTTGAGCGTTGGCATGCCTGTTCAACGGTCACAGCGGGGTTTTGATGCCAATGGCCCGGACGATGCACCAGCCGGCTCGTGCTTCGAAAATGGCGAAGGCCCCGCCGAAGATGGCCCCTCCAACCGCATACCAACCGAGGCCAAACACGACGGTGTCGGTGGCGAGAAGGCCGGCCAGGACCAGTGCGCCGAGGATGGCAGCGATGCCACCCAGAAAGCGAGCCGCCTTTCCTTTGGCATCCAAATTGCATTCGAGCATAACAGATACACCAACTCAATAGTATATGAATCGCTGTTTGGGTGGAGGAGGTGGAGCCAACGGAGGGACTCGAACCCCCGACCGTCTGATTACAAATCAGACGCACTACCAGCTGTGCTACGTTGGCTTCGTGTTGCGGGTGACTCCACCCCTTGATGAAACACACGGAACCTCAACCCCTTGCGGGTCCATGGTCAAAGCAAAAAGCACCAAGCCACTGGAAGGCGCATGGACGAGGCTGATGCCATGCAATACCTCGCCAGCCATGGCCATGAAAAAACTGGAAACGACGTGATTTTCAGTTGGTTCGCACGGTACCAAAACGCTGCTGCGGCTGGGGCGGATGCGGTCAACGGCACGGTTGGTGCTCTTCTTGAGGACGGTGGCTCGCTGGCCATCAACACCGTGGTGGACGAAGCCATTCGTGTTGCTCCAGCCTCGGAATTTGCAGCGTATGCGCCGCTTAAGGGACTCCCCTCATTTCTTGATTTGGCGGTGACTCTTGCCCTCGGGGAACATCGTGGGGCGTTGGAAGGCCTTGGTTTGCACACCGGTGCGACGGCCACACCCGGAGGGTCAGGGGCCCTCTTCCAAGCAGCTTCCAATTTTGCTGAACGAGGGGATGCCGTGTTGCTAAGGGACCGACACTGGGGCCCCTACGTTGGATTTCTCAAGGGATGTGGTCTTCGCATCGCCACTTACCCACTCTTGCCCTCCGAATCTTCCTCGATGACGCCGTTCCTCGACCTTGATGGATTTCGAACCAACCTCGATGGGCTGGTCCAAACGCAGGATTCAGTCATGACGTGGCTCAACGACCCTGCTCACAATCCGACGGGCCTTTCCCTTCCTCCAGAGAGCCGATATGCGCTTCTCAATGCGTTCATGGAAAGCGCAACCCGCAATGAACACACAGGGCACACGCTCCTTTTGGATGCTGCTTATCACCTCTATGCCGACGAGCCCCATGGGTGGGCTGAAACCATTGCAGAGGCGCTCAACGCTGGGTTGCCTTGGCCGGAAAACCTTCTCATTTGTTTCGCCATCTCTCTCTCAAAATCCCACACAATCTACGGTTTGCGCACGGGTGCTGTGGTCTATGTGCACCCAGAAGCATCGAACATCCAACGGCTGAACGATGTCATGGGTGTGACCGGTCGGCAAACGTGGTCTGCCTCCCCTCGCATTGCCCAGCACGTGCTGAGCGAGTTGCATGCCACGGAAGAAGGTGGAGCAGCGTGGTCGAGTGAGCGAGACCGCCTCGCCAACCTCCTTACTGCCCGGCGGAAAACCTTCATCGAGGCGTGCCAGCGCAAAGGCGTGGCCGTTAATCCAAGCCATGATGGATTCTTTGCATGGTACGAATGCAAGGATCCAGGCGCCATCGCCGAAGCATGCGCGAATCAGCATGTCTACCTCGTCCCGCTTTCAGGTGGCGTTCGAATCGGCCTGTGCGCCATCCCGGAATCACAGGTCGAACGCGTCGCTGAAGCGTTGGCCAAAGCAGCGGAGGCCGTTGAATGACGCGTCTAAGCCGCGAAAACTTCCTCATTACCGGATTCGTCTGTATTTTTTTTGGGGCTTCGATGAGCGTCGCCAATTTGGGTCCGATGGCCATCACTGTCGGCCTCTTTGGTGTGGTTTTTTTCATCACCGGCATGTCATTGGGCCGACAGTCCGGCCTTTCTCCTGAGGCGGTTTCGAATTGGAAACCCGACCAAGGGATGCTTCCCGAGGCTGGGCGCTTTATGTTTCGAGTGGATGTCACGCTGGACGAACCCATCCGGACCTCAATTTTGTGTGGCCCATGTGGCAGCGTTGAGGTTCGAGACGGTCCTCGCCCTGCCTCTTATGTTTGCCCAAAATGCGACCTTCAACTGTGGGATGAAGAGGAATGATTGGGTTCTCGGACCACCCATTCAACGGTGATTTCAAAGCAAGGTTTCGTTTGGGCAGTTCATGGGTGCACCCAATCTGCTGAATCCCGAGCGACGCATGTTGCGGGCCATGCAGTTGAGTGATGCTGAACGAACATGGGATTTGAGCGGCATTCTGGCCGCCTGTGATTGGACCGACCAAGCCGTTGCCGTGGGCGCTGGGCATGGTCTTCAAAACCATGGTTTGGTAGCGGTTCAAGAGGAGACCATTCGTCAGATTCAACTCGATGCAGAAGGTGTGGAAGCCCTTGAAAACGGCTTACTGGAACACAGGATTTGGTCCTGGATGCAATCCCAAGAAAACCCCACGATGCAAGGGCTTCAACAAGCCTTTGACCGCCACGAAGCAGGACCAGGGGTGGGGTTGCTCAAGCAGTTGGGCGTGAGCATTGAAGGGGGCGTGTTGAAGGCTGCCAACCCCGACGAAATCGGCGAAGTCATTGGCCAACGTGCAGCGTTTTTAGCCTCACTGCCTGACGATGCCCAAAGCGTTGATGCAAGTTTGCTGAACCATTTCTCATCGAGAAAAAACTTGATTCAAACCGTTGAACGTACCCAGCGGCAATGGACGCTTACATCCGAGGGCGCTGCTGTCTCACCCGACGACCTCCAAGAGACCATGGTCATCACGGATATCACACCCGAATTGCTCCAAGGCGAAGCGTGGAAAACCGCTGAATTCAGAGCGTTTGATGTATCCATTGAGGCGGCAACCCCTCGAACAGGCCGAAGCCATCCAATGCAGGCATTGATCGAGCGCATCAGGTCAATTTTTCTCGAAATGGGCTTCTCCGAACTCGTGGACGATTACGTTCAATCGGCGGGTTGGAACATGGACGCTTTGTTCATTCCTCAGGACCATCCCGCACGGGAGATGCAGGACACCTTCTACCTCGACCAACCCAAGTCCATTGACCTCGATGATGACGTGATGCAAGCATGGAAAGCCATTCATGAGCACGGAGGAGAAACGGGCTCCACCGGTTGGGGTGGCTCTTATTCAACCGAGGTCTCTCAACGCCCCCTGCTTCGCACGCACACAACGGTCAACACGATTCAGTACCTCGCCGACCATCCGACCGAAGCATGCCGTGTGTTTTCGGTGGACCGCGTCTTCCGCAAGGAAGCCATTGACCGCACCCACCTTCCCGAATTCCATCAGATTGAAGGCATCATCATGGAAGAAGGAGCCAACCTTCAGATGCTGGTTACCACGCTCAAAACCTTCTATGCCAAAATGGGTTATCCCGAAGTTCGAGTTCGTCCAGCTTACTTCCCGTACACCGAACCCAGCCTTGAGATTGAAGTCAAATGGCGTGGCAAATGGTTGGAACTCGGTGGTGCAGGTATCTTCCGACCAGAGGTGACCGAACCCTTGGGCATCACTTCGCCGGTTCTCGCATGGGGCATGGGTTTGGAGCGACTCGCCATGTTGGTGCTTGGCCTCGATGACATTCGCCAACTCTACATTTCCGACCTGGAATGGTTGAGAAATCAACCCATTCTTTGAACCCCTCAAATTTTCTGGGTATTGGACACACGAAGTATCTTAAGACGCCTTGGCAAAAGACAACCATGCAACCATCTGCGACCATCTCGCTCCACATGTCAAACGTCGAAACCATCCCGGGTAAATCCGTGGTCCGTTCGTTGGGCTTGGTCACGGGCTCAACTGTCCGTGCAAAGCACCTTGGGAAAGACATTTTTGCAGGATTGAAAAATCTCGTCGGTGGCGAACTCAAACAATACACAGAGTTGCTGAACGAATCCCGCAACGAAGCACTTCAGCGCATGATGATGGAGGCTCACAGCATGGGTGCCAATGGGATTGTTAACGTTCGTTTTGCCACCTCCAACGTAGCGGCCGGTGCCTCAGAATTGTTCTGCTATGGTACTGCGGTTGTCATTGAGTGAGGCGTTCCAATGGCAGGTGGCGGAGCAATCATTTTGGTCTACATTTTGGGGCCGATTTTGATCTCGTTACTTTTCCCGTTTTTGTCGTGGGCCATCGGCCGCTGGTATCAAGACCGTTTGATGAATGCACTTCTGGTGAAGGAAAAACAACAGGGCAACATGCTCCAAAGTGATCAGCACCTCTCGACCCAATCGCTGATGACGACCATGACCGCAGAATCCTCGACGTTGCTCCATGTCAGCATATGCGTCGGACCGTCCATGGGTCAAATTTTCTTCATGTGGTGCAAGGGCGTTTTTGGGGGGCGTCTTCATTCCTACGATGTCGTTTTGGATTATGGCCGTCGGGAAGCCTTGCTTCGTCTTAATCAACAAGCGAAAGACTTGGGATGTTCATCCATGGTAAACATTCGAATTGAAACTTCGACCGTCTCTTTTGCAAAGAACGACAGGAGCAACACATCCTCTGTTGAGTTCCTCGCCTTTGCGACGGGAATCCGCCAGTAGTCGAACGTCACTCCCATTCATTTTGGAATCGCTTTTGACGTTCTTTGGCCCTTTCATCCACGTGTTCTTCAGCGGGGTCGTGTTGTTCCGGGTCAATGTTGAGTGAGGGTTCGTCTTCGCCAAACATACGACCAAACCGGTGCTGCATAAAACGCCGAATCTCTTCTTTGTTTCCACCTTCAAACCGCATGTGAAATTCACCGTTTCCTCGTTCGCTTTCTCGTTGATGACGCATTTGGAGTCGCCAGTACCTTTGGAAAACGCTGAAGCAAAATTTCCGATCGCTGGATAACGGAAATTCCTCAGGCCACTCCATTTCGGCTACATCCAAGACAAAGCGGTTGAGGGCCAGAAGGAATTCAGGTGTTACCTCTCCGTTCATTTCGTTCAGCGGTTCGTTTTCCTCTTGCTTCGTCTTCTCTTCATCTTCGGTGGGCATGAGGGGAAATTGCTTTGAGTGTTTATGAAGGGTTCAACCAGCCATGAACGCACCCTCATAAACGAAGAGCCAGACGGGGGAGTATGGAACTCTCCGGTCAGGTGAGCAGTGGCCTTGGACGAGCGCATGTGTTCATGGCTCAGCCACATTACCAAAACCAATTCCGTGAAATTCTCGGTGGAGAGGCGTGGCCGGGGACACTCAATGTTGTGATCGACAACGACATGTTTAGCCATTACATTGCGCTCAGACAAAAAGCAGGCATTGACACGCTCGACGCCCCTGCAGAAGACCGAGAACTCGCAAAAACACACGATGTATCATCCTACGAACGCATTCGTATCCGTGGCTTCCTGAGGGACGGCGTCTCATTCGGCGGTGCATCGGCTTACCGAGGGACCATCCACCACGGTGATATGTCGGTGGAGTGCGCCGTCCTCATTCCAGATCTTACTCGTCATGTGGACGTGGTCGAAGTCATCTCGACGGCTTTTCTCCGTGAGCGACTTGATTTGACCGATGGAGACCACATCACCATCTCACTGTGACCGATGATAGGTGATGGGCAACGTTCCGATGTCGGCCCATTCGTTGTACAGCATGGTTTTGACTTCGTGTTGAGCAGCTCGCTGCCAACGCCCTCTTCGGGTTCGCTCGGCGGTTCTTCCGGTGGGGGGAGGGGAGAACACGGTGGAATGGCTCTCGTCCGGCAGGGCGCAATGCTCCCAGGCTACCCCCCACAAGACCAGCCATTCTGGAGGAGCGACACCAAAATCCACCGGTTCGAGCGGGTGTTGGATGGCGGCGTTGATGTCCTCTTCTGTTATCTCTCCAAGCGTGAGGCGAAACAACGCATTGGCGATGCGACGAACTTGGTTCCAAAGAAAGGCCTCCCCGGTGATTTCAAAGCCCATCAATCGCCCACCGTCCATCCAAGGTTTGGCTTGTAAAATGGTACGCATTGGATTCTTTCCTTCCTCCAAGCGCGCAAAATTCCTTGCATCGTAGGTGCCCACAAACAAACTCAACCACCGCTTGAAGTCCTCGTGGTCTGGCTCCTTCCAAAATTCGAGGGCTTCCAGTCGATACCGATACACGCGGTGCGCCGCCAATCTTGGATTGAAATCATTGGCGACCTCTTGAACCGTCAAGAAAGCGATGTTTCGATCCAACCTGTCGTCCACTGCCCGGATCATCTTCCGAGGTGTAAGGGCGTTCCAGAGTGGTTTATCCACATCAACAATTCCACCGTTGATGCGGACGTGAACGCCTGCGTCGGTTCGGCTTGAGAGAACCAACAACTGGTCTTCGACCGGTCCCGTGAGCCATTTGAGGGTTCGGAACACTCGGATGAGTTCACCTTGAACCGTGCGAACATCAGGTTGAATTTGACTACCGTGAAATCCATCGCCAAGGTAGCCGATTCTGAAGAATAAACGGACCTTCTCGGTCAGTGAACCCTCTCCTCATTCATTTGCGCTGAGCGCCGCAATGGCATCCTCGGTTGAATATCCGAGTGCCCCAACGGCCCACTCCAATGCCTGTTTGAGCCAAGGCTGAATCATGGGGGCTTGACGGCTTGGGTCCATGACTTCGATGGCGTCCACCAGGTTTCGGCTTGCCGTGAAGAGCACCTCATCAATTGGGATGTCCTCGAGTTCAAGGCGTCGAGCATAGCGTTGAAATTCCTTGACCGCCACTGGAATTCGACGGCATTCGAGGGCGAAGGATGCGAAATCAGCGATGTATTCCATGTTGTCTTCGTCAAGTTCCATCGCCTTCTTGTAGGCGTTCATGATTTTACGACCGGGTATGACGTCGTCCTGTGCTTCCATGTTTTTCATGTTGGCAAATTCTGCCCACATGTGGTGGAGTTCGGCGACTTCTCCATTGCTTGCCAACGTATCTTGGAGTTCAGCAAGCGCTCCGTCAATGTCGCCTTGGCGGAACAGGGTGATGGGTTTCTCTAACAGCGCTTCGACCATGGTATCTTCTCCGCTTGCCCGTAGGTCAATGGGCTTTTCAAGCCTCGCTCGGGCGTGGATGCCTTCACGCTTCGGATTCCTCGGGGTTTGACAAGGCGCTCTTGATGTCTTCGAGCATGTTTGACTGAGAGTGCTTACGATGCATTTCGTTCAACATGAGCTTGATGTCTTCCCACTTTCGGATTTTGTAGAAACAATGGCGAGGGTCGTGGTCCACGCGGCGAGTGGTTCGCTGGTAGGTCAGGAACGCGAAAAATTTCTTGAAAAGACTCTTTCGAACCATCGTGGTCGTTGAGTCGTCGCTGTTGGTCGTCGTTCCAGGGGCTGCTCCTGCAGTTCCTGCACTCACGCCGATGGATTCCTCCACGAGACCGATGCCCGAATCGGTCATGATGGTGACCGTGGCGTAGCCGAGGATGGTGCCCATGGGGGTTCGCTCCACCATGACTTCAGATATGCGGTCAAACAGGATGCGACGGTGCGATCGGGAGAGCAAGAACGCATGTTGGAAGATGATGGCGTTGGTGGTGACGGCATACGAGAAGCTTCGCTGGTACTTGTAGGTAAACGCCCAAAACACCACCAAGAACACAAGCCCGGAAATCAGGAAATTGTAGTTGTCAATCGGAATGAAATCATAGGCTCCTGCTTCTGCACCAAAGAGCCCTGCAATGGCGCTCAGTACGTTGTCAACTGAAATGATGATGGGGAGGAAGGTGATTCCCAAAAGGGCCATGGTGACCCATCGGCCTGAGGTCGAGATGTTGAGCATTCGGTTCGCCCACGTGATGAAGCACATCACCAGAACAAATCCGATGGGAAGGCTTTCCCAATTGGTTGCGTCGATGAGGGTGGCGGTCAACTTGAGTAAAAAGGAGGCGTCATCCGGTGCATCGATGCCGTTGTTAAACAACAGATGGACACCAAACACCAAAAGTCCGAGGACGTACATCCCGAGAAAAGCAAGCGTGCTGGGTCTTGCTTCTCCGTTTTCTAAAATGTCCTCGCCACTGATGAGGCGGTATTTGTCTCGGTTGTTGTTTGAAGGAGCAGCGTCTTCTTTCACTTCTTCCGCTGGCTCTTCTGCGATTTCCTCAACGGTTTCTTCGTCGCTCATGGCAAGGCCTCATGTAACCTTGTTACGATGTGAATCAAATAACTTCCCCCGCTATGGGACCATTTTCTCAGTGTAAGACACCCCAAGCGTGTTCGGCGTTTCCACGCACCCATCCGTAGTCTTGTCGCCGTCTGACTCCGAATTCATCCACGATTTCAAGCCGTGTTAGGGTCAATGGGTATTCGTTGTACGTGAGGTGGGACCAAATCCCACCCCGGGTGGGCTGGTCGAAGTGCCAGTGGGCTCGCTCCACGGCTTCGACGGTGAGTTTGATGCTCGTTCGATTGTTCCACATGTGAACATCAAACACTGGGAGTGGCGACCCTGGTTGTTGACCATGGCTGCCTTCAACGCGCTCCGAAGGTCTTTTCTCGACCTTGACGCGTCCAAATCGCTCGCTCCGCTGATTTCGAGCGTCATGAAACAATCCGCCCTGAGAGAGTCCGATGTGCTGAATGTCCCTTCGTTTCCATGGCCGAGGTGTGCGGGCGGTCATGGTCGGTGAGAGGTGGGGCAAAAACCAATCCAAGTAAGAGCCGTCGTCAAAGTGAAGCACACCCCAGTACCATGGCGGAGATGGCGCTTGAACGCACACTTTCTGAAAGTAAGCTGTGCCAGTTACCGCTTCGCCGTCAATGGTCCCATTCACTTTGGTTCCATGGACGCGGAGAATATCATACCCCATCCCTGCGGCGTAGGTCGCATTGGATGGACGAGCCATGGACATGGCGGGATTCCACGGGGTGAGGTTGAGCGCCATCGATGCCGGCGCCCCGTTTTCCACGGGGATTTTATCTCCAACCAAGTTCAACCAGAACGAGCTTTTGTCGCTGCTCAATCCCATGGAAAGGTCATCGGGAAGAAGCGGTACAACGGCTCCTCCTCCATTTCCGTGGCCATCGCCAGGCCAAGATGGGTGCGTATCGGACATGGCGATCATGTCGGAGGTGCGCTTGATGTACGGCTCGTGCATGCGCTGGCCGTCAAACCACCAAGCACACACCATGCCATCGATGATCATGCCCCCGTCCTCATCCACACCTGGACGCCCACTTGGTGTCCAAGGGGTGCCGTTGACCTCAACGCGGTCGTTGTCTTTTGTCGACCAAAGCACCATGAGTTGTTTCCCCCATTCGGGACCTTTTGGGTCGTCAATCATGACCAACCACCACCACCAATCCCATGTCATGTGCCATAGGGGTTCTCGAATTCCGAGGCGCCACATGGTTGAGAAATCACCTTCGAAGGTGTTCGGTGGGAGTTCGTCCATCATCCTCCCTCACTCAATTTCCTTTGATTTGAACAGGATGCTGCCGAGCAGCCAACAAGCTGCAGCCTGGAAGAGGAGCACAAGCATTGACACCACGATGGTTCCCAAGGCGCCGATGTCCAATCCGGGAGTTGACCAGAAGACGTTCAGTGCTTCAGCTCCCTGCAGCGGCCCGTTTCCGCCACCCCAAAGCCCCATTTGAATGAGCAAAGGCGTGTCCTGCCAAGCCAAGGCAGCTCCAGCATCGACGATGTTCATCGCCCACCCGATGACCGAAAATCGGAGAATGGCCGCATCGGGCGCGCCCAGGGTCGTGAGGATCATTCCCAATTCCCACGCAGCGAAAGGCAAGGCCAGAACCATTCCATGCTTCCACATCACGCCCAAGGTGCAAAAGAGCATGCCGTAAACGGTGATGGCCATGACGGAAGCGAGCCAAACCGACATCCAAACCCCAAGGTCTCCAAATCGGAAGAATCCGTCGCTGGGACCCATGAGTCCAGATACGATGGCCAACAAAGCGATGAGAAGCGTGAGGTAAACCCACGCCAGCGCATAAAACCCGAGCAAACGGTAGAGAAACACCTCGCCGCGGGCAATGGGTTTGGCGAGCATGAAATGCATGGTGCCCGAAGTCATTTCGTTGCGAATGAGCCCAGTGGCCATGAACAGCGGCACGAAAATACCGATGAGGAACACCACGCCCAATTTTCCAATGGCCAGCACGAAACTGCGATGGATCGATTCCAGCGCATACGCCTCATCGTCGGGGTCTTCGTCCACGTTTCCATCGCTTAGGATGGTGTAGGTCCCTTGCCCATAGGGGTCGAGGCGAATCACAATATCGCATGGAATGCCGTTCCGATTGGCGTCTTTTTGGGAGGGTGTGCGGTCCGCTGTGTCGCAATCTCCATTGTCGTCCACGCCCACACTGCCTGCTTCCAAAGCGTCCCAATCAAAATCGTCTTCATCGATCCATTGGCTTGGGTCGTCCGGTAAGATGGTTGCATCGATGAGCCCGGGATGTGAGTTGGCGTCGAGAATGTCCGT